>CERI01023049.1_pt1 | contig 16862 bp, 25 predicted proteins | sample 350261 | NCBI WGS metagenome assembly CERI01 (sample SAMEA2620979, study PRJEB7988) | marine metagenome | isolation source: saline water (ENVO:00002010), including
CATTTTCTCAATATGAATAACTTTCATATTATCAACTGAATAATCACCTTCACTATATTTATCTATGAATTCCTGTGATACTTTAACAGATTCATATTTTTTTAGTAATAATGATTTTTTATATTGTATAGAATTTTTTATTCTTTTCATAATACTTGTTTTTTATTACCTTGTGTATTTTGTATTTCTTCTAGATAATCTAAATAATCTTTTTCGTATTGTTTATATAAATCAAGTTTATTGTTTAATTCAGATACTTTATTTTTATCTAACCAATAATATTTAGTTTGTCCATTAATCTTATTACCAGGTACTTCTTCAAATCCATTTTTAGTTTTAAGATAAGGTAGAATACCTTTCTCTTTGTTAAAGTTATAGTTAGCTGACCAATTTTCTAAATCAGATAAGTTTTTTAAAACAAAGGATTCAAATTTTATTATTTTTCCATGACATATATATTAAGTTTTTTGTTTAAGTGAGTATCATAATATAGTATATATTAGACTATTGTAATATTTAATGATTAAACTAATATTAAATTATATTATATAAATAGAACATTAACATAATTATTTAAAGACCAAAGATACAAATTTAATAATTATAAATTTGTTTTTAAGTGAATAATTAAATTAAAATAAAGTTTATGAGAAATTTATTTATCAGTATTTTAGTGTTTGGTTTTATACTAACAAGTTGTAGACCAAAAGCCAACGGTGATCTTGTTGGTACATTTAGAACTCCGTTTTTTCAAGAAGATCCATTTGGTACTTTATTTATACCATTAGGTTCTTTTCATATGGGAACAAGTGACCAAGAAATAACATTTGCTTTAACAGCACAAAAGAAAGTAGTTTCGGTACAATCTTTTTATATGGATGAAACTGAAATTACAAATGATGAGTATCGTCAATTTATTTATCACGTAAGAGATTCTTTGGCTCTAACATTACTAAGTGGTGAGGATCCAGATAAGTATCTTAAAAATGAAGGTATGTATAACCAAACTTTAAATTGGAAAAGAGTACCATGGGAAAGTCCTATTTATGGTGATGTTTTATCAGAATTGTTTTATGGTGATAATGATGAGCGTTTTTATAAAAGAAAACAATTGGATTCCAGAAAATTTAATTATGAGTATTGGTGGATTGATTTTAAGAAAGCTTCAAAAAAATTAAATAGGTTTAGTGATCCTGATATTAAAAACTCATCAGCTTCTACGAAATCCTGGAGTTATGGTAATGGAATATCAGATAGAAGTGATTTTATAAAAAGAGAAGTTATTAATGTTTATCCAGATACGTTAGCTTGGGTTCATGATTTTACATATTCCTGGAATGAACCTATGACACAAATGTATTTTTGGCATCCTGTTTATGATCATTATCCAGTAGTCGGTGTTAGTTGGAAACAAGCAACAGCCTTTTGTATTTGGAGAACACATTTAATGAATGATTTTAGAAGGTCAAGAAATAAAGTTATTGTCAATGATTTTAGATTACCAACAGAAGCTGAATGGGAATATGCTTCTAGAGGAAATTATGACCAATCTCCTTATCCATGGGGTGGTCCATATATTCGTAATCGAAGAGGTTGTTTTTTAGGAAACTTTAAACCATTAAGAGGTAACTATGTAGATGATGGTGGATTACACACAATAGTTGTAGCTCATTATTGGCCTAATGGATTTGGATTATATGATATGTCTGGTAATGTTTCTGAATGGACCGCAAATTCTTTTGAGGAAGCAGCTTATAATTTCGCTCATGATTTAAATATGGATTATAGATACCAAGCAATTGAATCAGATTATGCGGCTTTAAAAAGAAAAGTAATTCGAGGTGGTTCTTGGAAAGACATAGGATATTATATGCAAACTGGTTCAAGAACATATGAGTATCAAGACACTTCTAAGTGTTATGTTGGGTTTAGATGTGTTCAAACTTACTTAGGTCGTAAGAAAGAAGATAATAGAGATTCACAGGTATATTAAAGTCTTTAAATAATTTACATATTAAATTTAATATATATGTCATGTTAAAGAGATTTGAATCGTTCAATGATGATAAGGATAAAATTATAAGAACTCTTGATTCAATAGGTATACATGGTGGTTATGATATAAACAAGGACTTAACGGTAGATGTTTATAATTACAATGGTGTTTATGTGAGAAATAAGTTCAGTGATGGTAAATTACCTTTAAAATTTAATAAGGTATCTAAATGGTTTGTTTTACAAAACAATAATATAACCACATTAGAAGGTTGTCCAAATGAAGTAGGATTGGGTTTCTCATGTACCGATAATCTAATAACATCATTAGAAGGTTGTCCGACTATAACAAATAAGTCTAGTTTCAGTTGTTTGAATAATAAATTAACATCAATGAAAGGTTGTCCAAATGAAGTAGAACAAATGGTATTTAATGACAATAATCTAACTAGTTTAAAATTTTCGCCAGAAATTGTTAATGATAGATTTTCTTGTAATCGTAATAAATTAACATCATTAGAATTTGGACCTAAAAGAGTAAAAGGGAATTATTCTGTTAGTTATAATGATATTTATAATTTAGATGGATTTGAATGTGAGTTTGGTGGTAAATTTTCAGGCCAAGATAATCCATTAAATAAAGTATTTCCATTAGATGGATTAGATTGTATGGATTTAAAAGCTTTTAAAACATATAAAGTAGTTACTGAGAAAAAAGTAAACTGGAAAAGGTTAGAATATTTATACCACCAGTTCAATATTGAAGTACCTGATGAGTTACAACTTGAGTTGTCTTTATTAGGGTATGAAATTATCTAAATAAACTTTTAAACAATTAAATGATAAAAATAAATAAACGTGCCTTTAAACTAAAATAGTATTAATTAAAAAAATATATATTATGTCAGAAAAAGTAGAGAGTATTATAAAAAAAGATTTATCAACAGAAGATATAAATAAATTAATTTTTGAATACAAAGGAGAGATAGATTTGATAAATAAAAAAATAGAAGAAATACAAAACAATTGTAGACATTCAGAACACGAAATAAAATCAATTGGTATGGGACCAGTAAAAGTCCGTAAGATTTGTAAAGCGTGTGGTTATGATTTGGGATATCCTTCTAAAGATGAGTTGGGAAAGGCAGGGTATTAAAATTATTTTTTAGAAGATTCCATTAATTTACTATAGTTATTTCTAGCCGAAATATAATCTAATCTAGCTTTATTTAATTCATCTACTTTAGATATTTTCAAAACGAAATATTTACTATCGGATTTATAATCATTAACATCAACAAGTTCAAATCCTTTATTTGTTTTTATGTAAGGTAAATATCCTTCTTCTTTTAATGATGTCCATTCCTCTACTCTTTTTTTATCATCAGAGTGTTTATTTATAATGAAATTCTCGAATTTTTTAATATCATCCATAACTTATATATTAATTTGTATAATTGGTTAAAATTAACTATATTTGTAATAATGGTATATTATTGTGAAAACTTTTAAATAATATATAATAAGATTAATATATGAAAAATTGGGATAAAATAATAAACGAATGTTATAAAAAACTTTATAAATTATCAGAACCATCTACTGATTTTGATATGTTAGTGGAAAATGCTACTATTAACCAATTCGGTCAAAAAGAAATTCCTTATAATGATTATGAGATATGTGTTAAGACATATGAAGATGTTTTAAATACTATAATAAGAAAATATAGGTTAAATGAACACGAAGCTCAAAAAGTAAAAAATACTATAGCATGGGGATGTTCTCCTAAATTTAAAAAAATTAATGAAAAATATGTTTAAATCTATACGACATTTTTTAATACCTATTAATTATGTTTGGTATAATTATTTTTCATCTATATCTGTTATGAAACCCAAACAAAAAGGTGAATTGATATTAAGAAATAAACAATTAAAGGATTTTTTAGAATTAGAAGCAGATTTATATAATCTACCAAAAAATAAATAATATTAATGACTAAAGAAAAGTTACTTGAGTTAATGAAAGAAGATAGACCTTCACAAAATTTATTAGAAGTTATAGATTTTAGACCATCAGAATCTGGTATAGAAGGAGTTATATATGATGTTGATGTTTTAATAAAACATCGTTTTATATATGAAAGTTTTTTTAGTAGAGTTCATGAAAATATGCCTTATCCATCTGATCCTTTTGTAAAACACAATAAAGAAAAGGTTAGAAAAATTTGGGAAAACAATAAAAATATTTTAAAAGATGTATAAATTATTATTGATACTATTATTATTTACACAATCTGTTTTTTCACAGGTTTGTGACACTATTTTAAAGAATGATGTTTATAACTCATATATTTCTTATGATTTAAAAATGGTTATTCAAGTAAATTATACTTTATATAAAGGAGGTGGTGATTGTGATAGAAAAAGATTTAGATTTAAGAAAGGAACTAAAATTGATATATCATCTAATAAACAATATACAAAGTCTGGTTATGATAGAGGACATTTAGCAAACGCTAAGGACTTTGCTTATGATTGTGAAAAAGATGAAAAAACATTTAGATATTATAATTGTTTACCACAAACACCAAATTTAAACAGAGGTATTTGGAAAGTATGGGAAACTAAAATAAGAAAAGAATCACAAACAGATTCATTGTTGATTATGTGTGGTGGTATTTGGTCTGATAGTTTAGTAGTTAATGGAATGAGAATACCTAACTATTGTTGGAAAGTAGTTTTTTCATTAACTGATAAAAACATTAAACATGTTTTACTTTTTGCTAATACGATGAAAGGAGCTATGTTCGAAGAAATAACTATTTGTCAATTAGAAGAAAAATTAAAATATAAATTATCTTATAAAAAATAATTAGATGAACAAAGAACAGATTTCTGATTTTTTATTTGATTTAAATATACAACGATTTAAAATAAATGATAATTTTGATGTAGATATAAATGAGTCAATTTCTTTACAAGGAATGGGATTAACAGAACTTCCATTTAAATTTGGTAATATAGATGGTTATTTTGATTGTTCAGATAATAAATTAACGACATTAAAAGGATGTCCAAAATTAATAGATGGGTTCTTTGATTGTTCTAACAACGAATTAATTTCTTTAGAACATGGTCCAATTAAAGTAGGTTCTTTTTATAATTGTTATAATAATAAATTAACTGATTTAGGATATTTACCTAAAGTGATTAACAAATCCATTGACTTTAGGTTTAATGATTTAATAAGTAATATTTTTTTATCAAATATTAAAGGAGAAATTTATACATCTATAATAGATAATGGTGTAAAGTTATCTGAAGCAGGAAGAGTTTTGAACAAAGATGTTTTTATCAAATTAAATAAAAGAAGTTCAATAATAAAAGAAATATTAAGAAATAAAAAAGTAATATGAGGGTTAGACATAATTTAAAAGATAGAGTAATAGCAATATCAACAAATGAAATTGAAAATACACAACCTAGAATAAAAGGAGATGTTTACATAGTTGATGATATTATGTATTGTAGTAAATGTGGTGACCAATTAATTAATATCGGATATGAATCCAAAAGAGGCAATTTACTTTGTGGATGTGGTAAATCACAATTCAATCAAAATAAAATGTGGACTTACTCAAAAGAGTTTATTCCAATAACTAAAGAGTATCTTAAAAAGATGGAATTGGAAGAAAATTATGAATTTTGTATAATGATTAAAAAAGAATTAGAACAATTAGGTTAGTTTTTAAGTATTTAAAGTATGGGGATAGAGAAATTATTAGAATTATTTAATATTAAAGATTATAAAATAACACCAAGGGGTGTTAACATATATGAAAATGTTCAAATATCTGAAAAGATTAGAATAAAAAAAATACCATTTAATATAAATATATGTTTTGGTACATTCAGTGTTATTAGAAATGATTTAACTACATTGGAAAATTGTCCAAGAAAGATATATGGTGATTTTCATTGTGGGTGGAATAAACTAACTTCTTTAGAAAACGGTCCTTCTTATGTAGATGGTAACTATTATTGTTATGAAAATTTATTGAAAAGTAATTTTTCCAATACAATAGTTACGGAAAAATTTCACACTTCTTTAAAAGAAGAAGGATTAGAGTTCATAAATAATAGTTATGTTGTTAGTAACTATAGATTATGGCAAGAAATGGTTAAAAGAAAAAATATTTTAAATAAAATTAAAAATAATAAAGATTATGTTTAAAGAAAGTTATAATAGTGTTGATGAGTTTAATTTATTTTTGAAAAAAAACAAAACTTTATTTTTTGATACCATAATAACATCTATTAAAGAAAATATAAACAATGATGAGATTATTTTAAAAATAGCAGACATAGAAATATTAGACGAAAATTATATATTAGACGTTTCAATAGATAAATCAGATTGTTCACAAACATTAGAATTAGCCAAAGACCATTATATAAAATTGGAACAATATGAAAAATGTATCGATATTGATTTTATTGATAATAAATTAAAAGATTTATTTAATATATAATTAATGAAGCATTTAAAAGGATTCTCTTATATAAAAGAAAACAATAGATTTAATCATTTAACTGTTGAAGAATTTGTGGTAAAAATTCTTGATATATCACCAAGTGAATATGAGATAAGAGATGATGATGCAATTGAGAGTTTCGAAACAGTATATTTAGATGGAATAGGTTTATCTGAAATACCTTTTAAATTTTCTACTGTTTTTAGTGGATTTCATTGTAACAATAATAAATTAACCTCATTGAAAAATTCTCCATATTCTTGTGCTTGGTTTGATTGTTCAGATAACGAACTAACTAATCTTAAATATTCTCCTGATGAAGTGATGGAATCTTATGTTTGTCGTTATAATAAATTAACCACATTAAAATTCGGACCAGGTATTGTTAATGGTGATTACTATGTTACTAATAGTAAAACATTAGAAACATTAGACACATCAACTGAAGTTGGTGGTAAATTAATAGTTGAGGGTAATAACATTTACAATTTAGATGAATTTGACTGTAAGGTCAAAAGTAGTATTTATATTATGGGTAATCCTATATCTAAATTATTAGGCATAACTACTATTACAAAGGAAGACCAAGATGTATTTATCGATAGAATTAAAAAAATAGTAAAAGGTAAAAAAGTTAATTTAAATCAATTAAAATTATTTTATAGAATAAATGATAAACAAATTCGAAAAGATTTAGAAAGTTATGTTTCTAGTATTGGATATTTTGTCGATTAAAATATTTTCCATATATTCACAATATGGAAAGAAAAGGATTTTACATTAATGATTCAATGAATATGATTTGTTATGGTTCTGACAAAGGACACACCGTTGACGCATCAGTTATTTTAACAGATTTTAGATTTGGATTTAACTTAGGTTATCATTATGATAGATGGTCTGATTTAAATTATGTTTGTTCTGAAACTGATTTTGATGGATTAAATAATTTTTTATCTTTTATAAAAAAATCCAACACAGATACTATAATTAATTATTATAGAATGAAAAAACTCATCAAAAAAGCTTTAAAAAATTCTAAACAAATAGACGATTATTCAAATTGTTTAATAATGGATAGTCAATTTGAAAAAACTTTCAATTAAATTTAACTAATCAATTAAAAATCCTTATCTTACATTTATAAATTATATAATATGAAACTTAATTTCACTAATAAATTAATAATAGTCTTACTTTCAATAAGTGTAATATTTATAATTTACATAGAATCTATTGAAAAAAACTACACAGTAATATTAGAAACTGGTAAAGGAGTTTGGAAAACATATGATTATATACCATGTGATAGTGTTAACTTTGTAACTAAAAAAGAAGTCAACTTTTGGAACAACGGTGTGAAAACTAGATTATTATCAGAAAACATAATTAGATTAAAAGGAAATTAATATGAGCAAACACGAAATAGAAAACAAAATTAAAGAAGCTAATGTATCTTATAGAAATGGTGAGTCTATTTTATCTGACCAACAATATGATATGCTATTAGATGATTTAAAAAAATTAGATCCTAATAGTAAATTATTAAATGAAGTAGGTGGTGAAACTATTGAACCGAGCAGAAAATCTAAATTACCTATTTCTATGTTTTCTATGAATAAGGTTAAATCAATAGATGAGTTAAAAAAGTGGTTTAAATCAAAAGATATATCAGAATCAATAGAATTAGTTTTAACTCCTAAATTCGATGGAGCTTCTTTAGTAGTTGTTGAGAATGATAAAAAAGCTTGGACAAGAGGTAATGGTATTGAAGGTCAAGAATCTGATAACCACTTAGAAAAAATGAATACTAATAATATAAACGAAGATATTATTACATTTGGTGAGGCTATAATGAAAAGAGATGTTTTTGATAATAATGATTATTCATCTACATTTTCAAATCCTAGAAATTTAGTTAGTGGTAAATTAAATGATAAAACACCAACAGATATTTTAAAAGATATTGATTATATAAGATATGGTTTAGTTGGTAAAGACTTTCAAACCAAAAGTGATTTATTACATTACCTTAATGAAAGACAAAAACACAAAGTTCAATATAAAATATCTTTTTTAGAAGATTTAACTGAAGAAAATTTATCAGAACTTTACTTAGAATGGAGTAAAGTTTATGAAATAGATGGAATTATAATTGAAGTTAATTTACAATCTATTAGAGATAGTTTAGGTAGAGAAAGAAATAATAATCCATGTTACGCTAGAGCATATAAAGGAGAATTCACTGAAGTAAAAGAAACCATAATTGAAGACATTACTTGGGATATATCAAAACAAGGATTGATTAAACCAGTTATGAATGTTAAGTCTATTAACTTAGATGGTGTTAATGTAACTAATGTTACTGGTAACAATGCTAAATTTATGAAAGTTAATGAATTAGGTATAGGTTCGGTTATTAAAGTAACTCGTAGTGGTGGTGTTATTCCTAAATTAGTTGATGTTGTTAAATCAACAGGATTTGAATTACCTAGTATCGGTGTTGAAATAGGATGGAATGAAAATAATGTTGAACTAATAACATTAGAGGAAACTGATGACCAGAAGTTAAAACAACTAATATCATTTTTTAAAATTATGGAAGTTGATAATTTAGGTGAAGGTGTTGTTAAACAATTCTCTGAAAATGGATTTGATAATGTTAAAAAGATTTTATCTATGAAAAAAGAAGATATGGTTAAGTTGGATAGGTTCGGAGTTAGAAAATCTCAAAAAATCGTTGATTCTATAAACGAAAAAAGAACAATGACAATTTCCAAATTACAACACGCTAGTGGATTGTTTAAAAATTTAGGTTCAAAAAAATTATTATTATTAGAACACTTATATGAATCAAATAATGTTTCTGTTGAAAATATAACTTGTATTGAAGGATTTTCTGATATATCGGCTAAGTCCTACTTAGATAGTATTGATGTGTTTAAATCGTTTGTAAATGACTTAGGTTCTTTATTAACAATTGTTAAAACAGAAGTTAATGAAGTTTCAACCGATGGTGGTTTAGATGGACAAACTTATCTTTTTACTGGTGTTAGAAGAAAAGACTTAGAGGAATTATTAACTGATAAATCAGCTAATGTTTCTAAAACAATGTCTAAAAAAGTAACACACTTGGTTTGTAAAGACAAATCCAGTAAGTCTAGTAAAATGTTAAAAGCTATTGAAAATGGTTGTGTTATAATGAATGTTAATGATTTAGAACAAATGTTATCTGTTATCTAATATGATATCCATAAACTCTCTTACACTTGCATCACCACCATTTTTATCACATATGTAATCAACTATCTTTTTAATTTTAGGTAAAGCATCATTAGGACAAGCTGTGAAACCACATTTTTTAATTATATCATAATCATTGATATCATCTCCGATATAAGCTACATTATCCCATGATATGTTATGTTTTTCCAATATTGGTTTAATATCAGTTACTTTATCATGGCTATCTAAAATAACATGGTCTAATTGTAATTTATCACCTCTTTTTTGTATGAGTTCTTCTAAACTACCAGAAATTATAACTTGTTTTATACCAGCTTCTCTTATTAACTTATGACCCATACCATCTCTCATACTAAATTCCTTTGTGATATCACCATTATTATCATAAGTAGCTTTTCCATTTGTTAATGTACCATCACAATCCATAATTAACATTTTAATATCTTTAGATGGGTTTCTAGATTTAATTAACATTGTTTCAACATTATTCCAATCATGTGGTTCGTCTATTTCAATATAAGTTTCTTCACACATTTCATAGTGTCCTATTTTACCAGATAATCTAACACCATATTTCATTAATTGTTTTTTTGATGTTATATAAAAAGCTCCATTCTCAACTAAATGTCCTTTAAAGTCTTGTCTTCTAGGTCTAGATGATATATTATAATTACTTGGTAAAACACTACCATTGGTAGATTCTTCCCAAATAAATCTTTTTTGTCTTACTAAGGATAAGACTGAATCATAATTTTTATATTCTTTCACACCACCTTCTATATCTTCTTTAGATATAAGAGGTGATGTTACTTGAATTAACATAATATCTTCAAAATCATGATTTTCAGCAAATTCCATTAAAACATCTTCTGTTGATGATGTGTCTGTTGCGTTTTTCTCATCTCTGTCAACAACCACAATTTTATCAAATCCAAAAGACTTTACAGTTTCTTTAATCTTTTCAGAATCGGTTGAAACATATATTTTATCAATAGATTCAGATTCTTGTAAAGCTGATATTGACCACCAACATAATGGTTTACCAGCAATCTCTTTAATATTTTTAAAAGGAATAGATTTTGAACCTCCCCTCATTGGAACTAATGCTATCATATTTATGTTTTAAAATGAATAATTGAAATATTCTAAATCCTTTTTATATTTATCCTCAACTACTTTAATCATATCATCATTATAATAATCTTTATAATCTGTATGTTTAGTTTTGTTTGTATGTGGTAGTTCTTTTGTATCTTCAAATTTCTCACTAACCAAAAAGTTATTAAAATCTTCATTTATATTTTCAAACTTAATAATATAATCAACTATAGGAACATTCTTTCTATTTGAAATCCATGTAACCTGTGGATCGATATATCTATTTTGCCATCTTTTAACAAATTGTGGTTTACACCATAATTTTGGTTTATTTAAATTTAGAACAAATTCTTCAAATTCGGTAGTTTCTTTTATTCTTTTAAGATTATCTCTCCAATGTAAGAAAATACTCAATAATCTATCATATGGATTTCTAACTATAGCAAAAGATTTCAGTTTACCTACAGAGTTGTTATAACTATTGTGTGATATTTTCTCATGTTTTTGACCTTTTTCAGTGTTTTTAAAATACTTCAATATTGAAGTACCTGCTGTTTTTGGTATATGTATGAAAATGTATCTATTATTATTAGCTTTTATTATCATATTAATAATATTAATTTTAATTACCTCTTAAACTTTTTCTTTTAGATAATTCACTTGGATAAAGTTTTCTACCATTTTGTTCATCAGAACCTAAAGATTTCTCAATGTCCCTAATTCCTTTACACAATTTAATTAATCCAACTGGTTCAACAGAAGACTTTTGGTCAGAACCCCACATGTCTCTATCTAAAGTGATGTGTCTTTCTACCCACTTAGCTCCTAAAGCTACTGAAGCAAATGTCGTTGTTAATCCAAATTCATGTCCAGAATATCCGATTTCAATATTTGGATATTTTTCTATTAGATATGGAATATAATTTAGATTCAATTCTTCAATAGGAGAAGGATAAGAAGAATTAGTATGGAAAACAACATCTGGTTTACATAGTTCAATAGATTCAACTACTTCTTCTTCTGTAGACATTCCTGTAGATATTAATAGAACATCAAATTTTTGTCTAGTGTAATCAACTAATTCTTTATCTGTTATCAAAGCTGAAGGTATCTTAGCTATGTTTGTATAATTTCTCATAAAATCAACACTAGGTTTATCCCAAACAGATGCGAACCATTCAATACCTATTTCCTTACAATATCTATCAATCTCATCATACTCTTCTTTTTCAAATTCAACTTTCATTTTATAATCAATGTAAGTCATTTTACCCCAAGGAGTGTCTCTCATTAATAATTTTTGTTCTTCTGGTACACATATTTCAGGTGTTCTTTTTTGGAATTTAACATAATCACAACCAGCTACTTTAGCCATGTTAATTAACTCTTTAGTTGTTTCAACTGAACCATTATGGTTGATACCAATTTCTCCTATTATTTTTGTGTTTCTCATAATTAATTAATTTATATTTATTTTGTGTGTTTTTACTTCTTCATATTTAACTATACCTTCTTTTACTAATAAAGAATCTGGATTACCAGAAACTAAATTTATAAAATTTGATATCCATTTTAACCCATCAGTGACTGGCCTCACATTATTAAAAGTTATGTTTGATGAATGTGTGTGTTTTAATGGTTCGTAATTACTAGCTTGTATTAATTTTTTTTCAAATGTAGATGGGTTGTGATTACCTACATCATAAAAATGTTGACCATTATTTAAATCTATTCCTAATAATACCACTTTATCAGCTCCTAGTACTGTAGCTAAATTAATAGCGGCCATTAATTGACCTCTAAATCCGAATAATTTATCTTCATGTTTTTTAGCCCAAACTTCATCGAAACTAAGTGGTGGTTCTGGTGCGTCAGCATGCCAAACCATACCTCTGAATGTTTGTACCCAATCAGATGTATTAGATATTCTACATTTAATTTTATCTTTATATTCATTGTGTACTTTAATAGGTTCTTCACAAGTATTACCTAAGAAAAATTCTGTATTCCAATTATTTTCGTAAATTGTTTTAGCTGCTCCCCATGGTTGTTCATCACCTTCATGTGAGTAGTAATGGTTTGTTTCAAAATTCTTTTTGAAAAACCAAGAAAATCCTATAGTTTCTTGTGTACTTAAAAAGTTCCATTGTTCATCTGTGATATTATTAATAGACTCTCCAGTACCTAATATATAAATCGTTTTCATGTTCATTATATTAAAAATAATTGACATGTTTAAAAAATAAACAAATATTTAAAAAATAGTATAATTGTTATGAATAGTATTATAATAGGTAGTGGTAGATCCTCTTTAGAATATAAATTAGGTGATAAAATAGATAGTTTTGATAACATAATAAGGTTTAAGGGATTTGAAACACAATATAAAAAATTCTCTGAAAACCTAGGTGAAAAAATAACACACCTTTATTGTAATACTTCTAAAATAGCTATAAATAGTTTTTATAATTTATATAAAAATGATTTTTTTGAAAAAGAGTTTAATCTAAATAAATTTACCATGACTGTTTTTCATAAAGATTTCTTAAAATTTAAATATTATATTGAATTAACAAAAATTCAAAAGAAAACAGATTTGTTTGATTTTACTAATCCAATTACTGTTGTTAATCGTATGAGAGAAATAACTGATGTTAATATAGAGAATGTTAATTATACATCTGGATTTCACGCTATAATTAGTTGTTTATATAATAACATAGGAACTGATAATGAAACATACATACATGGATTTGATGCTATTGATAAAAATTATAAACACAATAATAATTTCTCACATTATTACGAAGAAACAAAAACAGGTATCTCTGAACACCACAATATTGGATATGAGAAAAAGATAATTGAATATCTTATTAAGAATAATTTTTTGAAAACTTTAGTTTAATCTACTATTTCATAAAACCTTTTAATGAATTCTATTTCAACTCCATCTATAGGTCTTCTTTTTTCTAAATTAGAATAAATATATTTTAATCTTTTTAAAGAAACTTTATTTCCTTTAACTGGTTTAACTAAATTAAACCAATGGATGAATTCTTTGTTATTAAACGATAAACTCAAAGAATCTAATGGTGTTCTATCGTTTATAAACATAGTATCATTAGATAATATCTCTGGGTCAAATCCATAAAAATCTTTAATTTTATTTTCACTAAATACAAACAATTTTCCCTTTATATGTTTTAAATCGGATTCTAAACTAGTTAAATCATTTTTAGTACATCTAAAAGATTTACATTCTTCCGCACTTCCTTTTAAATTTGTTAAATAATTATTTTCACAAACATAAACCCCACCAACTATTTTAGGACCACCTTCTAATGAAGTTAAATTGTTCATAGTACAATCAAAGTCAACACCAACTGTCTTAGGAGAACCTTTAAGTGAAGTTATTCCATTACCATCTATCCAAAAACAACCAGATACTTTGTTAAAATTTAATGGTATTTCTTTTAGACCATATGATGATAGATTAACATTACCATCAACATCTACTGATCCATCATCATTAATAGTGTAATTTACTATACCATAAAGTTTACATATATCTTTGATTTTCTTAACATCCATTAATCATATATATTAAACATTTCATTTATAAAAACTATAATATGTATGGAAAAAAATAAGATATATTGTGGTGATTCCTTAGAATTGATGAAAGAACTAGATGATAATTCAATTGATTTGGTTATTACTTCACCTCCGTACGCTGATTTGAAAAAGTATATTGACTTTGATGGAATACATCCAGATAAGTATGTAGAGTGGTTTATACCTTATTGTAAAGAAATAGAAAGAATAATAAAACCAACTGGTTCATTTATTTTAAATATAAATGATAAGGTTCAGAATAAAGTAAGACATCCTTATGTTTTTGATTTAATATCTGAATTACATAAACAAACAGGTCTTAAAATGTATGAAAGACTTTTTTGGAATAAATTAAAATCACTTCCTAATAGAGCTAGATTTGGTGATAGAGTAGAATATATATTTTGGTTTGTTAAAGATGAAAAATCTTTTAATTTTAATTTAGATGAAATGAGAGTTCCTTATTCTGAGAAATCCATTAAAAGAATGACAAAACCTTTAAAGAAAAGATATTCTAGGAGTTTAGAAACTGATGGTAATGATTTTAAATCTTGGTCACCTAATGAAAAGGGGGCTTTACCTACAACATTAGTTAATATATCATCTGAGACTAAAAGAATATCCGATAAACACGTAGCAGTTTATCCTGTTGAATTAGTAGATTATTTTATAAAAGGGTCTACCAATGAAGATGATTTAGTTTTAGATCCATTTATGGGTGTTGGTACAACTGGACTATCATGTAAAGGATTAGATAGAAATTATATTGGATTTGAAATGCAGCAAGAGTATATAGATATATCTAATCATAGAATTGAAAATGGATAATTAGATAATTTTAAATTCTTTATTGTATAATTCTATTAGAAATTTTAAATTAGGTCTTCCTACCAAAGTTCCTAATACTTTATATGTGTGTATATCTTTAAGAGTTAAACAATCTTTATGTGACTCAACCATTACCAACTCATACATTGTATTAAATGTTGAATCTTCCTTTAATCTTTCCCAATAATCTACTTCTATTGGATGTGTGTATGAAATTTCTAATATTATAGTTGGTCTACTATAAGATATTAAAAACGAAAAAACTAAAACTAAACTTAAAACTAAATTTCTCATAATATTTTTATTTAGTTAAATATAAGGATAATAATGTTATTTGACAACTAATTTAATAGCTTCTTTAGATCCGGTTCCGAGTAAACTTCTATATTTTACCCAAATAACTCTAACATATTCAGAACCAACATCCATTAAAGACAAACACTTATCCATTAATGCTTTATTTTTTGTTATAAGACCCTCATCTATCATTTTTCCAGCTATTTTAATAGCTTCTTTAGCTGATATTACAGCTTGATCTCCAAAATCAGCTAAAGGTGTACTTAAAGTTCCATCTCTCAAATCAATAAGATATGCCATAGATTTAAGCCAATTTTCTTCTCCACTTGTATAAGCGCCAGTATTTTTTAATTCTTTTAAATATCCAATAGCTACATCCATGTGTGCCACCGAAACAGGAGATCCAGTTGTTTGAGCGTGTGCTGTTGAAGCGGAAGCTATTAATAATATAACTATTATTAATGTTATTATTATGACTTTGTATTCTTTTGGATTTTCTTTCTTCCATTTAGATAAACTATCTATTATCCAATTAACGAATTTTTTCATTTTATCGAAAATAGCAAATCCTATTTTTGATGCTTTTTTTATAAAGGTCATTAACACATCAAAAGCTTTTTCTTTGAATTTAACATAGAACCCTTTTAAACTATCAACAATACCTTCGTTTAAAACATCAGAATCTAAATATTCAATAAACTTATCTTCAGATATTTTACCTTCTATAAAATTAACAGTAGTTTCGTCTAATGTGAAACTTTGTGATATCACAAACGATTCGAATTTTTTTATTTTTACCATAAACTATATATTTATTTTATAAACTAACTTATCTATTTTTAATAAGATAAATATGAATAAAAATAACATAATTAAATTTTTATCCGATAATTTAATAAAAAATTATACTATTAATGAAGACTTATCGGTTGATGTTATTGGTGATGTTTTTATAAATGAGTTAAAATTAAATGAAATACCAATACAATTTGGTAAAGTATCTGGATCATTTGATTGTTCATATAATTTCTTAACTACACTTAAAGGGTGTCCTAAATCAGTTGATGGTAATTTTAATTGCCATAGGAATATGATAAAGGAAATAGATTATTATCCCAATACTATAGGTGGTGATGTTAACTTATTATTAAACCAAATAAAAGAGTTTAATTATCCATTTGATAAAGTAAATGGATTAGTTTATATAGATGTTAATGTTTATTTATTAAACACTGAAGAT
>CERI01100951.1_pt1 | contig 16849 bp, 17 predicted proteins | sample 350261 | NCBI WGS metagenome assembly CERI01 (sample SAMEA2620979, study PRJEB7988) | marine metagenome | isolation source: saline water (ENVO:00002010), including
TTCTTCAGCAATAAATCCCGTTTGTGGGGCATCAGTGTTAGTTTTGTAAACATAATTTTTGGCTTTAATATCTAACAATTTAATTGCATCTGTGAGTGGTGTGTCTTGAATATCTGTCTTATATTTTTTTGATGATGGATTATATATTATATTTCCTGAGGTGTTATCGAAACGAATATTTGCAGCCACGCCTCCGCTAGGAGGAATAGAATTAGTCGGGGATGGGGCAGCGTTGGTAATATTAATTGCTCCAGCTTTAATTGTGCCATCTTCTATTTTTCTAACTAAATTGCAAATCTCTTGATCATAACCGCGACTTCTTAAATAACTTCCATAACCTCCATATGTATTACGGCAAGATGTCATTATATAATTTACAAATATTAATTTTCATCAAATAACTATGCAACTTGATGAAAAATTATTCAGGAACAGGGAAAGGTCTTTGCCTAGCCTCCATTACTAAAGGTTTAGGCATAATAAGTGGTATGCGATCAAAGAAAGATCTAGAAGGGATTGTTTTTAACTGAGGTCTAACAGGAGGTTGAGGTGTTACTAAATTAGTAGAATTAATTCCAAATAAAGCCGACTCTATCTCCACTGGATTATTAGATAATGTATTTCTTGGCATATGACTAGGAGTATATCCAATACACGGAATTGCTGGTGTATAGGCAGTTCCATATTGTGAATTTTTATACAAATCATATTTAAGAGCTAAATTATATCCACGTTGTTGAATACAATAATTACCTGGCGCATTATTATTTCTTGTTGAAGCCATAATTTATATATTAGAGAGAAGATTTAATTTATGAGTTTTATCTACCTTACCTGTTGTTAATAAGGCGCACAATAGCCTATGGGTAATATCAAATAAATCAAATCTAAATAATAATTGAAATATTCCTATATCTTCTGATCCCAATAAAAGCATCAACATCGAACCTTTTTCAACATCTTTAATTTTATTTAAAATATCTTTAATATCCTGATTATCTTTAAATTTTTCATAAATTTCTTCAACTGAATTATTGACTACTTTATCATCCCAGGCCTCCAAATTAAATGCTTGTAAAAGTTGCTGCTGATACATATTATGTTGATCATCTATATCATGTTGCTTATATGTGCAAACAAAATCTGTTATATACATTATTTTAAAATAATGTATATATTTTTAAGTATTAATTAGATATACTGACGTTCAGTATGATTATTAATAAAATCTTGATCACGTGTAAGCTCACGAGCAGGAAGTCCACCACGAATCCAGCCATCCGCTGCGACAGATTCTATTAAATTAGAAGGATTAGTTACTGTAGCTTGTAGAGTAGGAATCATTGGAGTTAGTGATAATTTTCCATAGCAAATCTCGCTATCAGGTGTTACACTTTTACGATTGATGTTTAGATCTCCTTGCTGTAATTGCGCCTCTAAGACTACATTACTCTTACCACGCCCCAAGAAAGGAACAGTGGCAAAAGGACGTTGTTGAAGACTAATCCGACATTTAGGTTTAGAGATTGCACTAAGCTCTAATTTAGAATTATCATCAATATTACAGCCGTTAATACCTACTTGATGACTGCCTGTGAAATTAATAGCGGGTTGACTTGTAGCAAACTCAATAGCATTTTTCATAGGACAAGCTGGGCGAAAATTATCTAACATATAGGTGGCTGCATGAGCATTTTGTATGTTTTCTTGGCTTAAGTCACACGAATCATCACCAATTCTTGTATTTTGGTGGAATGTATAGTCATAGATAGCTGCCATTATATAATGGTATGATATTTTTTTCTCTTAAATTTTGTCTTAGTTCGTTCCATTGATCCAGTGTGGAGGCATATCTTGCATACACGCTAAACCATTATTTTCTTTACATGAAATCATATCACCATAACAATATTCAGCGAAAGCTCCTTGATCATTTGGTATCTTCGTATTTGGTGTAGCATACCAATTCCACATGGAATTATTAAAAATATAGTTATCTCCTAAATCTTTGAATAACTTATCTGCAATATCAGGATCATTGTCGAAATTACTTGTAACAAATTTTTGAGTAGCCTTATTTATATCTTTTTCAACAACTGGATTGAAAGCAGGAGCTGCTGCCTTCCGATGAGGATCATCAGAAATTTGCGGTAATAATACATTCATGGCTGGGTTATTTATTGTTGGTTCAGTAAAATTCTTGCGCATCATCTTGTAATAGTCAGGATTTGAAAATGCTTCTTTCCCAGCTTTTTTTATATCTTCTTTTGTTGATTTCCAAAAATGAGCTTGTTTTAGAATTACAATACAACCTAAAGTAACAATTCCAGTAATTAATATTTTATATGTCTGAGTAATTAAAAAGCCTAAAACAGTAAGAATTATTATTAATCTCGTAATTGCATTCAGTTTATCATTTGTATTCATTTCCCGATCAGGCCATATTTTAAAAATATGTTCTTGTTGTATTAAAATCTTTGGATCATTTAACCAAAATGTAGTGCCCATTATATATAATCATAGGTATTTTATTTCACGCCACCCTTACGTTTTTTTTTACCTCGTTTTTTTTTACCAGATTGTCCCGTAGCTTGTTGTTGTCGTGCTGACTGATTATATTTCTCTCCTGTGCTAAATACTAAGTTTTCTACATTATTTTTACCCAATAATCCCTCTTGTTGTAATAATTCCATCGCCATTTTATTGGCGTCTTCAACTGCCTTGGGATCAATAAAAGTTTCTTGTTCATTATTTTTAGTAGTAGCCTTATTCTTCATTCTCTCTTTTTGTTTAGCTAAACGCATATTACGATCTAAATGAGCTTGCATTGCATTCATATCAACTTTACCTCCACCTTTTCCCATTTTTCCTAACATACTTTGTAAATTTTCCATTCCAGGCATATCTTTCATCCTTTTAACCATCTCACCTGCTTCAGCCAATAATTCGCTTTCTTTCAAATCTCCTGATTTAATCTTTTCATCTAATTTACCTCCGACTTTCTGGACAAGTCCCATCAACTTATTTGGATTTTTAAATAATGTTTTAAAAATATCATTTACAGATGATCCATTCTCCATATCAATATCCAATTCCTCTGCGGTTTCTTCAGCTATTTCTTTAGCTAAATTACCTAATTTTCCATCTAGCATGGAATTAACATGTTGATGCAATTTCTCAGCATCAGGTATATCTTCTAAATTTATACCAGAATTATTAAAATCAGTTTCCCCACTTACATCAAAACACTCCTGTAAACTTGAAATAGTTTTTTCTAATTTTGTTTTAAGCTCATCTTCATTAATTGCTTCAAAAAGCTTTGCAGTATTACCAAATGAACTTGTATCCGATATGTCTGATACCACTGTAAATAAAATGAGTTGTAAGTATTTCCAAATTGTTTCTCTGGTTTTATCAGATACATTCTCCTTCCATAACTCATTAAAATCTATACCTGGTAAGAAAAATAACGGGTTATCGTCTGAAAAGATATCATCATTTTGGTATAAAATATCAAAAAACTTTTCTGGAAAAACTTTTATACAAAAGTCTTTTACAATATTTAATGATTCAGATTCAGAGTTAGGATCATTTATAATATTCTTTAAATGTTCATTTAAATTTTCTTCAAGTTCAGGAAAAGTATTCAAAATATCCTTTATAAAATCCTTTATAATCTTATTAAAATCACGTTGTTGCAAATCTTCCTTATTTTCTGACATTGTATAGTTAAATTATTTACTTTTAAATTGAACTATACTATTTATAATATAAATCGCTTAATTTAAGAAGATTATGAAAATATTTCACAACATTTTTCTTATCTTCATCGTTCATTTCGCGAACACAGTCTCTTAATTGATCAATTTTAGAAATAATAGTTTTTCCATTTTTAATATTATCAAAATCAGGGGTATAATCTTTTTCTATAAAAAAATCTAAATTACCTTCTTCTATTTGGGCCCGATAAACTACTAGAACTGAAGATTTGATTGTCGTTAAAATCAAACGAGGGTTCGCCTTTCTCATTCGGATAAATGCTGTTTTTAAAGTTTTAATATCGGTGTTATTTGGAAACACTCTTACAATATCATCTACTAGTTCAATAAAATGATCATTAAAGGCCCTGAGTATTTGTGGTTTATCCATTAATAATAATAACCTATTAATATATTTAAATTATTATTATTAAATTAGTTTCTTTTAATATCACTAGCTCTTGATTGTTGTAATTTTTCCATAGAAACAGGTCCTATTTTATCCGGACTATAATTGTCTGGTGGTGTTTCAATCATATACTCTGAATCTGGAGTAGCATAATGATGTTGTTGGCGCATTCCACCATTTCCCTTTGCAGCCAAATCATCCGAACTTTGATCCAGGAAACTATAATTATCAGAAGCTACACCATATCCACTACATCCCCCAAATGCAAACGCCGTAGGCTCTCCATTATTTTTAGTAGCGGCATGATTCAACGCTACTTGTTTTGGTTCTAGATGATTTTTAATTTCATCTCCAAATAATACATGATGTCCTCTATTTAATAGTAATAAGGCCGGAACTTTTGTTACTGTTGGTGGTAGAAGAATTTCTTGATTATTTGCTAAAATAACATAGGTCGCACCATTGGGACGTTTAACACGATTATCTAAACATATAAAATGTATTTCCTCTTTTACACCAGATTTTGAAATAGATTGTAATAAATCTTTACAATTTTGACAATAATTACTATAATATAATATTGAACTCATTTATATTACTCTATTAATAAACCCGATGGTATTTTAACTTATTTTCTTTAAAATTGATTTAATAATTTGTAGCCTTAATATAATAAACCATGGAACCCGTTATATCTCAGCTTACAGAAGAAAATAATTATTTGAAATTTACTCTAAGTGGTGTAAACGTCAGTATAGCCAATTCACTGCGAAGAATTATGCTTTCTGAAATTCCAACATTTGTGTTTAGAACAACACCATACGAAAAAAATAAAGTAATATTTGAAGAAAATACTAGTCGTCTAAATAATGAATTACTTAAGCAGCGTATTAGTTGTATACCAATCTATATTAATGATCTTGATTTTCCAAAAGAAAAATATGAAATAGAATTAGATATGACTAATAATACAGATGCTATTATACATGTAACATCTCAAGATTTTAGAATTAGAGATACTGAAACAAATAAATATTTAACTGATTCTGATACTAATGAAATATTTCCACCCGATAGAATCACAAATTCATACATTGATATTGCGCGGCTTCGCCCTAAAATATCAGATGCTATTGGCGGTGAAAGCCTTAAACTTCGCGCTACACTAGATATTGGAACGGCAAAAGAAGACAGTGCGTTTAACGTAGTTTCAACTTGTAGTTATGGTGCTAGTCTTGATCCCGTTAAAAGTAATGATGCTTGGACTAAAAAGGTCAAAGAATTAGAAAAATTAGAAAACGTTGATATTGAGTCAGTTAAAAAAGATTGGCAATACTTGGAAGCTAAAAGATTTATTAAAAATGATAGTTTCGACTTTGTTGTGGAATCTGTTGGACAGTTTAAAAATGAAGAAATAGTATATAAATCAGCAAAAATTATGATTGATAAAATTCGTAAATTTCTAGATAATATCCAAGAACAAGAAAGTATGATTACTAAAACTAATACTACTATTCCCAATAGTTTCGATATTGAACTAGAAGGTGAAGATTATACTCTTGGTAAGGTAATAGAATATGCTTTGTATTCTAAACATTATAAAGGATCTAGTGAAGGATCAAGCAATACTTTATCATTTTGTGGTTTTCGCAAGCCACATCCTCATATTGATAAAAGTTATATTAGACTAGCATTTATTAAAGCTGAAAATGCAGAAAAAGTCGCACTTATAAGCATCTTGATGACTAGTCTATCTGATATTATCAAAATATATGAGAAAATACTATTTGAATTTAAGTCTGAATAACTTCTTTAATGCTATTAATTTTATCTTCTTCTAATAATTTTTTTCTCAAATGATAATTAATTGAAAACATTAATTTTGCAGGAGGCATTTTATTAATATAATCTATCACTACTGAACGTGTTACTGCATTCTTGTCTGAACGTAAATTATTAATATAAAGTTGATGCAGCTCAAACATATGAGAACGATATTGATAAGGATATTCTAGTAATGGTTTAACTTTATTTACATAACATTTAATATAATTATTATGCAATTGTTTTGTAAAGTCATGAATTTGATCTCTATAAACATTAAATGGTTTGCTATCTTCTGGATAATATTTCAAATAATCCCCTACTTTACCTTGATTCCTCAAAACTAAATATCTATATTGACTTTTTGGTTGATTCCCTCTCAATTGTCTAACCGTTTCATAATTTGGATTTCGCATCTTACTACGTGTTCCACTTGCAACATGATATAACATTACTCCGACATGTTTATAATCTGTATTGCTAGATGCCCATTTATCTTGCAATTCATCAAAATTAGTAAAAGAGTATTTTTCAGGAAATAAAACAGTTGTTCCGCTTAGTCTTTCCTTTTGAGAAATTATTGGTTTAACTTCTACTGAATAATTATTAATTGAATAACATGCAACTATATATAACTTCATAGTTGAAAATGGTATTACTATACGATTATTAGGATGCTGAAGAACAAATGAATAACAAATATTTTTATCCAGTCTATCAAATTCTAAATTATTGGCATTACAAGCGTCCAAAAACATTTTACGAAATGTTTCCGAAGCTTCTTTTGAATAAAAGAAAGATATTTTGCCACCAACAGAAGAACGTGTAGCAATCTCCCATTCCTCATCATAAAATAGGTTTATCATAGTTCCTTCAATAAATTCTTCTGCTACACAATCACTTGGTAAATAAGAATTACAGAATTTACCAATATCTATTGCTTTAGGTGGTGAAAAAACAATAATTTTATTATTTCTACAAATTACAGAACGGAATAGTCCCGTGGTTCTTACTCTATCAAATGTTAAATAATCTTTATTATACTTAATAATTTTATAAATTTTATCATTATAACGCCAACGCCGAATATTTAATTTTAGATAATCTAAAATTGACTGTTCACAATCACTATCATGGTATAGTGATTTAAGATCAATGCTATCTTCTTTTAGGATATTTAATGAGTCAAATTTTTCCAAATCATAAATCGTCATCTGTTAGTTTAAATAAGTTATTATCTTTAACTTATTTAATATCTATTTTCTCGTTAATGATATAAATTTCTAGTATAAATATAAGACATGAGTGAGTCATCGCCAAATGAAGATCAAGTAAGTCTCCAATTAGGTGATATTATAGAAATAGAAGCACCTGGAGATGATATAATTGATAATAAATATTTTTACATAGACTATATTGATCCAAATGAAATTCGTTTAAAATCACCAGAAACCGGAGAAACGCAAGTCTTATTAATTGAAAGTGGGAATTTACGGAATGAATCTATTACAGCTATTAATATTTTGAGTAGAGCTGAAAATAATGGTTATGCAAACCAAAATAATTTACTTCCTAATACATGGATTAATATTTATTTTACAGGAGATGTGCCTGTTGTAATGACTGGAGAGATTACTAATCTTGACCAAGATCAGATTGAAATAAAAACATTTCCAGATAATGAAACTATTTATATAGATTTTGCTTTCAAAGGCATACCCCAAGATATACCTATTAGTAAGATAGAAATTAGAGATGCTCCTAGCGGAAAAAAAGATGTTGAAGTTACAGAACCTAAAGCAGAAATGGTATATGAATCAGGCGAGGAGCCAGATGATGAAACCAATTTAGTGCCTATCAGCGAGGTTAAAGCCCAAATTAGAGATTTAATAGGAGAGGCCGACCAAATTAAATACGGCGCGGATTTAGAAGTAGTCACACAAATAGTAGATGTTCCTGAGGCTGAACAACGATATGGTATTAATAATCAAACCAATGACTTACTAGATGAACTTTTATCTACTATTCCTAATGCACAACGCAATACTGAAGTTTTAAATAATATTAAAAGAATGATTGATCGTTTTAAACAACTTAGAAATGAATTTTCTAATTTTGATGAACAAAATAACGCTAATATGCCGTCGTTATTAGGTGCTAATTATAAACCATTAGTTAAAATATTGCAACAACTAAACAAAAAATTATATTGGATATTGCCCATTGCTAAAATGAAAAAGAAACTATATGATGTTGACGTCCAAGAAGCGCAAGATTTTAATGATATTATTCCTTTAACTCTAGGTGAAACAAGATTAGAAGAAGAAATAATTATTAATAATTATTTAAAAAATGATGTTCCTAATGAAGAAAATAAATACGTATATCTACTTAGATCACTTAAACCATATTTGACTCCCTATGAAAACGCGGAATCAGATATAGATAGTCTTTCAATGCAAAATGTAGAAACCGCAATAACATCCATTATAGATAATTTAGTTGATTTTAAAGCTTCTGTTGTATCTGAAAATAATATTAAAGAAAAACGTTTTCTTATTCAAGAATACGGATTAGGGCAAAATATGTTAAAAACTTATAAGACAAAAGATGGCAAAATAATATTGAAAAATAAAAAAGTTACTCAAAATGATACAATAAATATTAAATCATATTTAACATTACCATTACCAGTAGTAAATTTCTCTCATGTTAATTTGCCTGCATCAAGTATTATGTTAAAAGCAAACTTAAATTCTAAATTTTTATCTTATTGGAAATTTTTAAACGAAAATACTTCGGTAAATTCTGTTTATGTTGAAGATGATATGAAAATAGAAGATGATTATCTAAAAAAAATAACTGAATATATACCAAATCCCGAGAGAAAGTATGATTATGAACAGTATTTAGATCTAATAGTTCCAAAAACCAAACTTTTATTTAATTTAATTAAAAATAATATCAAAGGTAAATTATCTGTTTATGCTGTATTGAGTTATTTGGAGCCCTTTTTCATTTATCAAAAAGATTTATCTTTCATGCAATATACTGAAATAGTTAGTTTCATTGATGAAAAAATTAAAGATTACAAACGTGATTATGTAGCAAACAAAAGAATATTTAATGTTTTAAATATACCATCTAATCCTCAATTTAGTAAGTTCTTAAGAATTTTAAATACAGATCCAACTTTATATCAACAAATAATTACAGCATATAATTTTAAGACCGAAGTTATAAGTGACGGAGAATTTTATACAAAAATTATCGAAATTGATCAAGGACGATTATATAATTATGCTATAGCCAAATTAACTTTATCACTTATGATACCTGATGGTATTCTTCAAATAGAAGAACTCAAAAATTCCTCTAGAGATTCCGAAGTATTAACCAGAGAGTCTTCTGAATGTGAAAAATATATTTTAGCTAAAAAGTATTTTGCTATAGATGAATTGGCGGAGGATAACGGCAGGGATACTTATTATGACAAACGTTATGATAAGACCTACTATGATATTAAGAATGAATATGATCTAAATAAAGTAACTGCTGAAGAAGGAGGGACTTTGAGAGATGCAAAAATTAAATTTTTATCTTCTAAACTAGAAGAAGTTAATGGTATAAATAAAAACATTGCTTTACTTGATGCAACCGCAATGATAGATGGAAAAAGAAAAGTAGAAGATGGAAATTATGCTGTTGTAGAGGATATCGGTAGTGAGGGTGCTAGAAATTTATATTATAAACGCATTAATAATAGATGGGAACGCGATCCCACTATATCTGAATCTCAATTTACACAAGATAACAAGTTATTTTGCGATCTAAATAAATCTTGTGTTTTTATTGATAATAAATGTGAAGATATGCAGAATGGAGAAATCTCACTTAAAAACGATAATATTCAAAAAATAATTAATGAATTTGATGAAAATCTTCGAAAAAATAGCGTTGAAATGAAAAGAATTATTTCTATGAATTACGAATTAGCGTTACAGCGTGTAACGATGTTATCTGAAATATTAATAAATAATAAATTAAAATATGATCGTGAGAGACAAGAACTTGGTGAATTAGCTGATACAGTAGATATTAAAAGATCCCCATATGAAGAATTACGTGATGCAATTCTAGGTCAAGGAGATTTTGTAAAAAGACAAAATGATATTTCACATTTGATTAGCTCTTTTACTAGACCTGCTAATGATGGCGAAGATTTATATTGGCTATATTGTATAGATACTGATGTTCCTCTTCTTCCAACATTTTTTCAAAAATTATCTTCCGCCTTCATTAATGGAGATAACTATTTGGACACAGTTAGACAAATCTGTTCGGAACAGGGGACAATAAGTGAAGATGGATCATTATGGGTAGACAAGCATAGTGGATATACTATTATTGATATAGATTATGATAACGAAGAGGGTTTCACTGATACAGGTTTTAAAATTAAAAGTCGTGACATACTTGAAGCTGATTTTGGTGATAGAATAATTCAAAATTCTTCTACTAAGAAAAAATATGATTATCCTGAGGGAGAGACAATTGATAATATAATAAATTCTATGTCTAGATTTATGGGAATAGATATTAGTTCCAAAAGTAATTTTATAATAGGAACTGTTATTCGACAGCTTGGTAAGAATATGCCATCTAAGGATAAATATGAAGAACGCGCTGCAGCTATGCAAAAAAAAGGGAAGAAGGTCGATTCTTATGAGCGTTTTTACAACCAAAATCTATTATTATTCACATTATGTTATTTATTAGTTATTATCCAAACATATCAACCTTCTATCAATACTAGGAAAGGTTTTCCTGGATGTATAAAATCATTTACAGGTTATCCTTTCGCAGGTGAAGAAGATAAAACAGGATTAATATACATTGCATGCATAGCTTATAAGATAAAAAGTTCAATTAAACCATGGGATTCATTTTCCAAACTTCGAGAAGATGCAATTGCGAAAAGAATGGAAAAAATTCTTAGAGAGAAAATTGTTGATACTGATGATGTTCAAAATTTAATTATAGAGAAAAAGGAATGGCTCAAATTAAATAAAGATAATGATATACCAGAAGACTTAAATATTAAAAATTGGATAAATTTTCTTCCTCCATTGAGACCAGTTAAATTGGGAACTATTCAAAATGTTTCCGAAACATTTAATAGTGAGCTCCGTCAAGATATTAAAACTGGATCCAAAAAACAATTTGAAAAAATAAATGTAATGCGTAGTAAAATAATATTCTTTTCTATAAAAATTCAGGAGCTAATACAAAAAGTAGTATCTGAAAAAACAGCTATTCTATCTAATTCTAGTAATGAACCATTTTTAGAAAATGCTTGTTGTAATGAAGAGGGAAAAACTAATACATTACAATATTTCATTGATCTACAATCAAGTATATCTACATATAATAATTATTGTTTGGAATTAGAAAATATATTATCCGATGTTGGGTTTATGGCACAAGCAAGTATTTTATTTGATCCTAGAGATACAAAACCAAAATATCCAGCTATTTCAACGGAATTTTCGGAAAAAACAATTTATAGAGCCTTTATTGTTTATTGTAAATATAACTCCAGTATCCCTATAAATGAAAAACTTAGACTAGTTTGTATGGAAAAACCAGACAGTTTTGATATTGAAAAAAATATCGAAGAAAATATTCAAAGTTTAAAACAAAATGGACATAACTATTCTAATGAAAAGCTACAACAATTAATGTCTATAATAAATAATGAAAACTTAGTTTATCTAAGTTTCCCTACCGCCTTAAACAATGTTCAAATTTTACGTAATATATTACAATCCATGGATACTGAAGATGAGCAAAATGTTCCTAGAACTTTTCGCGATAAATTCTTAGCCATGCTTGATACATTTGAAACAGGTGGGTTAAGCGCGGATACAGAGGAAATACGTGATTTTAAAAATTATTTAAATACAGTAAATACCCAAATGGAAACAACAATTTTACGATTTCTTAAAAATAATTCTAGTAAATTTATAACTAAAAACTTAGAAGAATGTATTAAGAATATAGCTACTTTCAAAATATCAGATGAAGAATCATTTATGAATAGTGATAAAGATGTAGATAAAGTTTATACTATGGTATTATTTATTAAAAACAGTCTTCGATCTATTATTAAAGTATTACCAAATATAATAATACATGATGTTGATTACGCGAACGTTTCATGTCCCAAACATTGGAAACTATCAATGAAACATTATAATGATCTCAAAATTATAATTAACAAACATTACGCCCAATTATATCCATTCTATAAAGATCAACAAATAAAAGTATTACTTGACATGATACAAGAATCTACATATAGTATTAATCATTTGGCACAAAATACACCATTTTATGCACCCATAAAAAATGGTGAAGAATATACAAAATCTATTTTCGACAGACGTTTAACCATAATGTTATTTAAATTTTATTTTTATTCGGTTCTTACCGATTTTATTAATACTCTTGATAATACTGATCTTTTAATGAGAATAGCAAATGAAACATCTGATTTAGTCGAAGAAGAATTATCCCCATCCATAACTTCCGTGCAAGAAACAGAACAAGGCGTAATTTCTAGTATAGAAATTGTTGAAGGTAATAAGAAAGAATTAAGCGAAAAATTAGCTAACCTATTAGATGCATTCATGGGAATTATCTGTTCAGATAAAGCTGCTATTAATTTCAATTATGAAATGCTTATGGAAAGAGTGCATAGGGCAAAAGAAAAAGAAAAAGACACTTTCACAAGTTATTTAAAAAATTTGACAGACGAGGAAAGAGAAATAGAGAAATTTTTTAAAAATAATAAACTTGAAAAGTGGAGTAAAGGATTGCAGAAAGGGTTAACTACATATCAAAAAGATACATATGATGAAGAACGAGATACTATGGATGAGGAAAGACGCGCTATGGAAAAAAATGCTTTAATTGAAATGAAACTAGATGGAAATAATCAAGTAGAAATAATGAATGAAAATATATATGCAATGGACGCTATTGAAGAACAAGATGAAGATAATCGTATTGAAGCCGAAGAATTTGATATATCTCATTTACCCGAGGATGATGATTTCGGTGAAAATGATGGAGATGAAGGATTTTATTAAACGCATATTTTATCGTTGCCTGACTAATTTGCAGTCATTTTTTAGTTTGACGGACTTTTCCAATGTATCATTTTCAAGATTGTTTTTATATTTAATAACCTTTTCAAATACTTGTGGGTCCAATCTCCCAATTATTTGAGCTGCTAAGATTCCAGCATTTTTAGCACCATTCAAAGCGACTGTTGCCACTGGAACACCACCCGGCATTTGTAATATAGAAAGAATTGAGTCCCATCCATCTATTGAATTTGTAGATTTAATGGGAACACCAATAACTGGTAAGGGAGACAATGAAGCAATCATACCAGGAAGATGAGCCGCTCCACCTGCACCAGCAATTATTACATGTAATCCTCTTTCATGTGCAGTTTTGCCATATTTAAACATCTTTTCAGGAGTTCTATGTGCAGATACTACATCAATTTCAGTATCTATTCCAAACTCTTCTAGAACTGTAGTTGCTTCTTTCATAATACTCAAATCGCTAATACTACCCATAATTATACCTACTTTTGCCATATATCATGTAATGTTGTAATTTATATTTAAATATTTTTAAAACATAGCAACAATTTATTTGGTATGTTTTTAATAACAAAATACTAGATATATATATATAATGGCCTTCAATAGAAATTTTGTCCGACGACATATAACATTATTATCTATAATATTGTATTTAGTGTTATATTGTTTAATAACAATGTCTAAACCAGCTTTTCTTTATAATAATGATGGAAGCTTACGAGCTTTTGGGATAGGATTTAGAAGTAAAACAGTAGTTCCTGTTTGGCTTTTAGCTATAACCTTGGCGATATTGTCTTATTTTGCTATGTTATACTATATTGCTGCTCCTAAACTAATTAATTATTAATTTATTCTGAACTGCTATAAACACGAGGTTGGTTTTCCGCTTTTACCTTATCAGAACTTATTTGTTTTTGAGCCTTATGATATTCATCAGTTTTCTTCTGCATTTCTGCAGCAGATAATGTGCAAGCACTATTTATTATATAGTTATAGCTAACAGAAATAACAAAACATCCAGTTAACAAATACCATATCATTTCGGAAATAGTTGTTTTCAGATAAATTAAATCAAAAAGCTTCGCTCGATCTACTCCATCCTTAATTTCAACACCTGGCTGTTTATTAATTTTTTTGACTGCTTTATTGAAATTTTCCATAGTAATTATATTCAACAAAAGACCAGGATCATTATAAAGATCGGCTACAGTCTGCCTGTCTGGTTCAGATATAGAATTTGGATCGGTCTTAGTTATAGTCTTTTGTATACCCATTAACGAAACAATAGAATAACCTATTGTAGCAGAAAAAGGATATAGCCACCCAGGAAACATTCGTAAAATAATGTATATGCTCCCAAATATTATAAGCCATGGTATCAGAGTAATAGATAAAGCGGTGCTCCACTGACTAGAACCACAGAGAGAATTTGTTAAAGAAAGATTAATTATGAACTGACCTACTACAAGAATTAATACATAAATAGCAAAAAATGTTGTTCCTTTATCAGAATCTTTAGCACCCGACGCATCGGGGAGACCAGGTTTGGCCATTAAATACTTTAAAGTTGTATATATCATGGTGATAAGTATAAAAAATATGTATGCAGTTATAGAACTTATCTCTTTCTTAGTAGAATCACTCATTATAGATAATATGCACAATATATTTTATAATTTTAATAGTATTATTTATGGAGAATTCGCCGTCTTTGTGTGAGCCTGGGGTAAAATATTTTATTAATAATACTCTTAAAGAATGTCATAAATTTAAAGAGAAAAATATGACCTTCTTTTTTAATATAGGAATGACTTTTTTATTTATATTTTTTGTAGGTGGATTTTTAGTATATAAATATAAAGGTAAATTAACACCACACGAAATAGTCCATAAACGTCGTCATGAAAAAGAGTATATAATATCTAAGCTTCAGCAATTAGCATCAATTAAGAAAGTTCAAAATTCCAATTTGATTACAAATTTGCCTACATGGGATAATCATCCTGAAATAGATAGATTAAGAAGAAAAATCTAGTATTAAAGTATATAAATGGATTCTAAAACTTCAGAGGACATAAAAAATTATTATAGACGAAAAAGATTATACGAATCAAAAATTAAAAAGAAGAAATCTGATATTATTAAACTGAGAGGACTTACTATGAGCGAGAAAAAACGAATGTTTAAAGACATTAAACCTATCTGTATTCATTGTAAAAAACCTGGTGGAACAATTTTTAAAAATGAAGGACAATTTTTAGTAGCTACTTGTGGTGCTTCAACCCCTTGTAGCTTAGATTTAAAAATAGATAGGGGTAGATGGGAAAATATTCGTATTTCCGAAGAAAATGCAGCAAAAGAGGTAAATGATTTACAAACAAAAATAATTGAGACTAAACTAATGTTATTATTTAATTACAAAAATGAAGAGGAAACTATTGCTAATTTTGATGAATTTAAAAAATTACTTAATTTATGGTCTAATTCTTTACTAAAATTGAGAAAGAAGTATATCGATATTATTGATAATCCTGCACGAAAAGCCAGTATCGAAGAAAATGAAAATAATCTTTTTATCGAAAAAACTAAACTTAGGGAACTCAACAAAAAATATGAAGATACTCAACAACCAGAACTTATTCGTGAAATGGTTGAAGCTTATGTATCTCAACTTAAACCTTTAGCTGATAAAATTAGGGAAACCAAATATAAATATTCAGGTGTTGAGGACAATGAAAATGATATACTTTTAATTCAATTACCATATACATTAAATGAATTATATATGCAGGATAGCAATAAGTAACTTATAATAATTACTATATATATATGTTTTGGAAATTCATTTCATTACCAATCTTTTTAATCAGTTTAACATTTGGATTATTTTTTGTATATCTAACCCATTCTGATCCTACCGTTATTTATGTTTATCCAACGCCTGATAATATTAACAAAGTGCAGTATAAAGATAAAGCTGATACTTGTTATCAATTTGACGCAGAAGTAGTTAAGTGTCCATTAACAACTCCTGTTAAAAATATTCCTTTACAAAAGTAATATAATTGTATATATATATTCCCATGATTCATAATCTTGTTAATAGTTTAAATACAAAATTAGGAAAATATATAGTATCTATTTTATTAGGTCTAGGACTGGCTAGTTTATTTAGAAAATCTTGTGAAAAACGGAATTGTTTGGTTTTTGAAGCTCCATCATTTGATGAAGTAAAAGAAAATGTGTATAGACACGATGGTAAATGTTATAAATTTAAAGAAAGATCTGTTAATTGTAATCCTAAAACTCACAAAATTGTTAATTTTGCGTAGAACAATTTGATATATATTATCTTATATATCAAACATGGCTACAAGCCTCGACGATCTTCCTATTTCGCCTCAAACAGATAATAATATTAAGCTAGAAACTTCCGAAAATGTTGTAATTGATAATCCTATTCAAAATATTCAAGCTCAAAGAGCAAATGATGACAAAATGGCTTCTAGCAAAGTTGTTGGAGAACCTACTAACTCTATGGGATCTTCTAAAGATATTAATCAGTTTGTAACTGGTATACAACAAGCAGCCAATGCTGGTGCGTTAAATTTACCATCGCGCGACATTCCACAACAACAAGTTCATATTACTCAGGATAGTTCTATTCAAGCAAATTA
>CERI01103015.1_pt1 | contig 16838 bp, 19 predicted proteins | sample 350261 | NCBI WGS metagenome assembly CERI01 (sample SAMEA2620979, study PRJEB7988) | marine metagenome | isolation source: saline water (ENVO:00002010), including
ATCATTTTCATTGCGAATCTCCTTAATTGAGGTTGATTAAGATTAGAACGACTTACCGACACTGAAAATTAATGCTTGATCGGATCCAGTTGTACCGCTCAAATCTTCATCGTTGAAAATTAGCGAGACACCTAAATCAAGTTCACCAACAGTTGTGCCATAACCAGTTTCAAGATATGAGCCTGAAAAATCTTGAGCAAAACTGCCGTATGTACCGTAAAAACCGTTATTTTCTAGAGTGAGAGAGTAAAAAGCATAATCCTGAGTAGGGGAATCAAAGTTTTTATATTCGCCTAAAGCCATATCAAATGTGACTATTCCATATGAAGCTCCAAGATTAATTTCCTGATAAGTATCATCGAACTCGCCAGTATAAAAATAGCCTGTGTAGCCAACGCTATATCCGAGGCCATCAGAAGTCTCTCCGCCATAACCAAAATAGCCATCAACTTCAATTCCATCTTTTACATCAGCGGCCCATGTACCGACATAAAATCCGCCTTCTTCAAAATCTAAGCCGGCGCTTGCAGAAGACTCAGCCTGAAAGATACCGCGATAATAATACTCACTGACAAATCCAACATTAGCTGAGAATTCAGCTTGAGCTGCTCCAGAGATAAGAAGTGCTAGAGCAACTAGCGATTTTTTTCTGGTGTTCATTTTCTGTTTCTCCATTTAAAAGTTATAGTCACAGTGACCTGACCTTATTTATAAAGCAGGAAGCGTGCCAAATAATAAAATGATATTATAAATCAAGTATTTACAAAATTTGATGCCATCTTAATGACTCAAGATAGTGCAATTTCTTTACAATTTGATCTTTTTTGGGGAATGAAAAATAGACCTATGAAATTTAATAAATTTTATAAATTAGCCCTATTGTCAAAACATCAATGCGTAAAAAGAGAAAACATTTTCTTCGCTATTGCTCGCAAGTCAGCTGCAAAGGGCTGATAATGAGTTTTAAATAAATATTAAAGCGTGCTGATAAATAACTTAAGGAGTGCAACTCTCTTGAAAATTCGAATTGCGACTCGCAAAAGTCCTCTTGCGCTTTGGCAAGCTGAACATATTGCTGCCAAACTCTATAGTCATGATGAAATTTCAGAAGTTGAACTTATTCCAATGACCACTAAGGGCGATAAGATTCTTGATCGAAGTTTACAAAAAATTGGAGGTAAAGGGCTTTTTGTTAAAGAACTCGAAATTGCTATGTTAGACGGAAAAGCTAATCTTGCGGTGCACTCAATGAAAGATGTGCCTAGTGAATTACCTAACGGCTTTTGCATAGCAGCAACATTAGCAAGGGCAAATCACAGAGATGCTCTCATTACAAAAAATGGTGAAAATCTATATAAATTAAAAGAAAATGCAATTATCGGAACATCAAGCTTGCGACGACAATCTCAGCTTAAAATACTACGCCCAGATTTACAGATTAGGTCACTAAGAGGAAATGTAGACACAAGACTTGCTAAACTTAGAAACGGTGATTATGACGGTATTGTTCTCGCAGCAGCTGGCTTAGAGCGTTTACAACTTAGTAACTATATTAACCATGAATTTTCATCTTCAGAAATGCTGCCAGCTGCAGCACAAGGTGTATTGGGAATTGAGTGCCTTGATAGTGATACTAAACTTTGTGAAATACTCAAATCACTCAATGACAAAACTACGTACCAAACCACTATCGCAGAGCGAATAATTGCTCGTGAGCTCAATGCAAGTTGTCAGTCTCCAATTGCTGCTTATGCGACAATAAAAAATAATTTACTTAAGCTAACAGCTTTAGTAGCTAAACCGAATGGTGAAAATATCATTAAAGATTCGATTATTGGTGATTCAGATGGTGCAGAACAATTGAGTGAAACTCTAGCTTCTCGTTTAGAAGCTAATGGAGCCAAAGACCTTTTGAAATCAATTGAGACTACGAATGACTCATAAATCGTTAAAAGGAATTGGTGTTCTCATAACTCGACCTAAAAAATCGGCCAATGGTCTAATTGAAGCAATTGAGAGTGAAGGAGGAAATGTTTTTAACTTTCCAGTTATAAATATTGTACCTAGAGGGAAAAACCTGGTAGATGCAGAGGAAGCAAAACTACCGAATCCAGATATTACAATCTTTATTAGTCGTAATGCCGTTCAAGAAGGCCTTCAATATGCACGAAAATCACTTATAGGGGCTATTGGACCAAGCACTTCAGCGGCCATTAAAAATAATGCTCAAAATGTAGATATAGAACCAACCAAGGGTTTCGATAGTGAAAATTTACTTAAAGAAGCCGATCTTCAAAATATTTCTGGCAAAAGGATACGTATCATTAGAGGTAATAAAGGTCGAAAGTTACTAGGAAGAACATTACAAGATCGCGGTGCGATTGTTCATTATTTATCCGTCTATGAGAGAAAACTACCAGATATCAATAAAGCAATATTGGAGAGAATTGAAACGGCAATGCGAAAAAAACAAATTCATATTGTTACTGCGATGAGCGCCCAAACATACAGAAATATTTTTTTGTTATTCCCCAAAAAATACTTAAAAGATATAGGATCATTGCCACTAGTTACACCCGCAGTTCGTGTAATTAAAGAAGCAAAAAAAAACTACCCGCACTCTAAGTATTTTTTATCAGATAGTATCGATATTCCAAAAGTAATTGATGCAATTATTCTTGCGAGCAAACTTAAAACAAAAATATAAGTACATAAATTATGGAAGCTAAAAAAGACAACTCAACAAAAGATACTAAAAGTGAAAAAAAAATATCAAAATTAAGATGGGCAGCTTATTTATTATTATTTGCTATTGCTGCTTTCATCTTTTTATTTTTTGGTAATTGGTGGGAAAATAAGCAACTTGATAATGAAAATTTTGTTAGCAATGAATATCAACAAGATTTAGAAACCAATACAATTGATTATTCTGTAAACGAGAAAAAGATTAATTCTTTAAAGGAAACTTTCGAAAAGCAATTTCGATCATTAAAATCAATACCCACAAGAATGTCTTCAGTTGAAGATAGAGTTTCTTCATTAGTTGGAGCTTCATCAGATACAAGGAATTATTTTCTTATATCTGAAGCAGAATATTATTTGCAAATTGCAAATTTTCAGTTGCAAATCATAAATAATCCTAAACAAGCGTCACTAGCTCTTCGTATTGCATACGAGAGAATAAAACAAATATCAAGCCCGGATTTAATAGAGATACAACAAATTGTTTTAAATGAAATTGATCTGTTGGAAAAAATAATTACTATTGATTTAGAAAATATAGTACTAAAAATATTAGATCTTTCAAAAATAATTGAAAACCTTCCGTTGAAAAGATTAAATGAAATTACTGAGATAGATAAAAAAACTTCCACAGAAGAAAGAAACATTATACGTGCCTGGAATGCTACAAAGGATGCGATGTCTAATTTAGTGCAAGTAACTTCGCCTGGCTCTCCCAGAGTTCTATCCATATACCCAGAATCTGAAAATCTCTTAAAAAGTAATATGCAATTACAGCTTCAGTTAGCTGGGCTTTCGCTCTTGCAAGGAAAATATACTATCTTTGAAGATAGCTTCAACAATGTTGAGGAAAAAATAGATTATTTTTTTGATCCCAATAATCAACAAATTAAAAATATAAAAATAATGGTCTCAGAAATTAGAGCTGAAGTTGTTACACTACCAGTCCCAGATATTTCAAAATCACTAAATTTACTCAGAGAATTTAAAAATCTCAATGAGACAGTCGAATGAAAATTGGAATAATCACACTACTCACATTATTCGTAAGCTCTTTAGCAGCATATTTTTTAATCGCAGATTCTGGTCATGTTGGCATAGAATATCGCGGTTATCAGATAGCTATGTCATTTCATACCTTAATAATCATGACAACTCTTTTATTTCTATGTATCTGGTTAATTAGTAAAATTATAATAGCTCCTCGTCGTATAGGAGAGGTTGCAGGTCGATATAGAGCAGCACGCGCTGGACAAAAGATGACTCGTGGAATGATTGAGGTTGCCGAAGGAAATTTCACGCGTGGTGAGCGCATATTAGCTAAAGCTGCTAGTACCAGCGATTCTCCACTATTTAATTATCTGCAAGCAGCCCGTGCAGCTCACCTACAAGGACGTAATCAACGACGTGATGACTGGCTTAAATTAGCATACCAAGAGGTGCCAGAAGCAGCTAATGCTGTATTGTTAACTCAAGCTGAATTTCAACTTGACCATGGTCATTATGAGCAGGCTTTGGCTGCCCTAAGACGCTTGGATGAAAATTCAAAAAATCATGGACATGCATTAGCTCTTATGGGGCGTTTATATTTTAAGTTAGAAGATTGGGCATCGCTCAAAGAAATTTTGCCTCGCATTACAAAATATTCACAAATAAAGCCAAAAAAATTAGCAAATTGGAAATCAAAGATTCAATGTGAAGAATTAAGTAATGCAGAAAATGGAAGTGATATTTTAAAAATTTGGAAAAGAATTTCTTTATCTCAAAAATTAAATATTGAAACTCTCATGGCTTATTACCAGGGGCTGATGAGAAATGGTTTACATGAAAAAGCTGAAAAAGAAATAGCCAATTCTATTGAAACAAACTGGCAGCCCGCTCTAATAAAATTATATGGAGATGTTCATGGGGTTGATATTAATAGGCAGATTACAAATGCAGAAACTTGGTTTAAGAACCATAGTGATGATCTAGATCTTTTATTAACAATGGCAAAATTATGTTTAAAAAATGAACTTTGGGGTAAGGCTCGTTACTATCTAGAATTATTGATTGAATCCAATCCAAATTCATCGGCGTTTGAAGTATATGGTGATTTATTAAATAAAATGGGTGAAACAGAGGCTGCAAAAGAAGCATATAAAAATGGCTTGCAAATAAAGAATAAAAACAAAAATTTTTAATAAATAAGCTTCAAAAGCTAAATACTACTTTGGTTGACTGCGTTTTGAGTTTAACCAAGTAATAAGTGGTTCCCAATCATACCAATCTTGCCAAGCAAGATACTCAGGTAATTCAAAAATCCCAATCCCACGAGTATATGCACGTACATAGTTTTGTGCATCTCTTAGTGCTGCGATATAGGGTACTTTTGCCTTTGTTAAATAATCATCCAATTCTTCATAGATAAGTGTATTTTCACGGACTCGGTTAGCAACAACACCAATCTTTGCATTCTTTTTGTTTACTTTTGGAACTGCCTTAAGATTTTTAAGAAAATTTGTAGCTGCCTGCATATCAATTGGTGATGGCAGTACAGGAACGACTATTGTTTCTGCATGTTTGATTAAGTCTGTTAATTCTGCCCCTCGTGAACGAGCTGGTGCATCAATAATGAGAAAATCGGCACTGCGAGGGGCATATCTAAGACCGTCTTCAAAGCCGGCAACACCTGCAATCTTCTCAAAATTATCGGGACGGCGTTCAAGCCAATCCAAGCTAGATCGCTGAGGGTCATAATCTGCTAAAGCAACTGCAGCACCTGTAGTTGCCAAGTAAGAAGCTATGTTTGTTGCGAGAGTACTTTTACCACTTCCACCTTTCTCATTAAGAACTACAATATGTCGCATAATAAACTCCAAAGGTAGTATGTTATTTTTAGTAATATTCGTAATAAACTACATGCGCTACATTAAAAAGTCCATTAAACGTGATAAAAATGCATAATTAGCAATATGAAAATTCCATATAAAAAAATGCATGGTACAGGAAATATAATTCTTGTTATTGATCAAAGACTTGGAAATCTTCTTCCGCCATCCAGTGATATACTGCAATTGCTCGGTGATGAAAATACAGGACCAGGTTTTGATCAGTTAATGTGGCTTGGCCCATCTACCAGTAATAATCATTTAGCCAGTTATCAAATATTTAATAGTGATGGAACAAAGGCTAAACAATGTGGTAATGGGGTTCGCTGCGTAGCAAAATACTTGGCTGAAATTGAAAAAAATATAAAATCTTTCTCACTTCTCAGTCCTTCTGGGTTGGTTGCTGCCGATATTCATGAAGATGGCTCTGTTGAAGTTAGTATGGGTATACCAAGTTTTGAACCTAATGATATCCCCTTTTTAGCAAAAGAAAAAAAAATATTATATAAGCTTATGATTAATAATGAAGAAATAGAATTTAGCGCATTATCTTTGGGGAACCCGCATGTAGTAGTTACGGTAAATAGTATTAATAACGCCGACATTGATACTATTGGGCCATTAATTCAAAATCATAATATATTTCCAGATCAAGCAAATGTTGGTTTTATGCGTATCATAAATAGAAAACATATCGAACTTCGTGTTTATGAACGTGGAGCAGGTGAAACAGCTGCATGTGGAACAGGAGCGTGCGCAGCAGTAATCTCTGGTCAAAAGCGCGGACTTCTAGATAACGAAGTTTCTGTTCAACTACTAGGTGGTCAAGTCATGGTAAGCTGTGATGGAAACAAGGGACCTGTTTGGCTTAAAGGCGATGCTATTTTTGTGAGTGATGGAGTTATAGAATTATAAGGAAAGATAAGCTATGAGCACGCAAGTGGAAGTTAATAGCACAAAAGAAGCAATATCTGAAAAATCAGTATCTGATTACCTCTATTTACATCCAGACTTTTTTGAGAATAATCCAGAGCTTTTGATGTCCTTAAATCTATCTCATGCCTCAGGTGAAGCGGTGTCTCTAATTGAACATCAAATCACCATTTTACGAAAAAAAGAACTCTTACTACAGAATCGACTTAATGAATTTATTGATGTTGCGCATAACAATGATTTACTTTCAAAAAAAATACATGAACTTACATTAAGGCTTTTTGGAACAAATAATCTTAATGAGGTAGTAGAAACTTTAAAAAAGAGCATGTTCAACGAATTCGAGGCAAACGAAGCTTTTCTCATTATATTTGATGACAAAAGATCTATTGAAGGCAATAATATAGAGAATTTTTTCCAAATTATTAATAAGCAAAGTAAATTACTTAATCCTTTTAAAAAATTCCTTTCAGAAAATAAAGTTGCTTGTGGAAAGCTTCGCTCAGTACAGAATGATTTCTTATTTAAAAATAATACTCATGAAATTAAATCTTCCGCATTGATTCCAATTGGTCTCAAAAGTGAAATTGGTTTCTTAGTAATTGGAAACACTGATATCAATCACTTTCATCCTGGCATGAGTGTTGATTTTCTGAAACATCTTGGTGATCTTGTGGCAGGTGTACTCAAGCGATATTTATAAAAAGGTGGTTCATAGTGAATGATAATTGCAAGATTGATGAGTTTATTCACCATCTTGAATTCGAACGCCGCTTATCCCCTGAGACATGTAAAAATTATCGTCGTGATCTTCTTGCATTACTAAATTTTCGAACAAAATCTAATATTAACTCTTGGCAGGATATGGACAGTGAGCACTTTCGAACCTTTTCTGCGTCTTGTTATCGTAAGGGTTTAAGTGCAAGCAGTATCCAGCGGTGTCTATCGGCATGCCGTACTTTTTATCGTTATCTCATTCGAGAAAAGTATGTTGATGGTAATCCAATTACGAATATTTCAGCTCCTAAAGGAAAGAAACGCCTGCCTGGCAATATAGATGCTGATCAAATGTCTCAATTACTAGATATACCAGGTAAAGGTTCTTTAGTTAATCGTGACCGTGCAATTCTTGAGCTTCTGTACTCATCAGGACTTAGGCTATCGGAACTTATAAAACTAAATTTTGATGATATAGATCTACAAAATGCGATTGTAAAAGTTACGGGCAAAGGAGGTAAAGAGCGCATTGTTCCAGTTGGAAGTAAAGCAATAGATGCCTTAAAAAAATGGTACCGCTGTCGAGATAAGTTAGCTAATCTTGATGAAAAAGCTCTATTTGTAAGCAACCGAGGAAATCGTATCAGTCCTCGATCTGTACAAGCCCGAATATCATATTGGGCAAAGCATCAAGGTATAGAGATTAAAATTTATCCACACCTTTTCAGGCATTCTTTCGCAACTCATATTTTAGAATCAAGTCAGGATCTTCGCGGAGTACAAGAACTACTTGGACATGCTAATATTTCTACAACGCAAATCTATACCCACCTTGATTTTCAACACCTGGCCCAGATATACGACAAGACGCATCCCCGTGCACGAAAAAAAACAAATCTTAAACGCCAGAAATAGGAAGAAAATATGGAGCAATTTCGAGGTACAACAATCGTTTCAGTCCGATGCAAAGGAAAAGTTACGATTGCGGGTGATGGTCAAGTAAGCATTGGTAACACCGTGATGAAAGGTAATGCCCGAAAAGTACGTAAATTAGCTAATGGAAGAGTAATTGCAGGCTTTGCAGGTGGGACAGCTGATGCATTTACTCTTTTTGAACTTTTTGAAAGTAAATTAGAGCAGTACGGCAACCTCACTAGAGCTGCTATTGAATTAGCTAAAGACTGGCGAATGGATCGACGCCTTCGAAGATTAGAGGCGCTTCTTTGTGTTGCTGATTCTGAGTCATCTTTCATTATTTCAGGAAATGGCGATGTCATAGAACCAGAAAATGACTTGATGGCAATAGGTTCTGGTGGGGCTTATGCTCAAGCAGCAGCATTAGCTTTACTCCAAAATACTGATCTTGAAGCTAGAGATATTGCTGAAAAGGCATTATTAATAGCTGGTGATATTTGTGTTTTTACTAATCAAAACATCACTATTGAGGAACTTTAATGTCCCAAATGACACCACGAGAAATAGTTCAAGAACTTGATAAACATATTGTTGGGCAGAATGACGCTAAAAGAGCCGTTGCAATTGCTTTACGCAATAGATGGAGACGTATCCAAGTAGATGAACCTTTGCGAAGCGAGATTACTCCAAAGAATATCTTAATGATTGGTCCCACAGGTGTAGGTAAAACTGAAATCTCTCGTCGATTGGCAAGATTAGCAAGAGCTCCTTTTATTAAAATTGAAGCTACAAAATTTACTGAAGTTGGATATGTCGGTCGTGAAGTTGACAGCATCATACGTGACTTAATGGACGTATCAATTAAATTAACACGTGAAAATGCAATGACAAAAGTTCGTCATCGTGCAGAGGATTCTGCTGAGGAGCGTGTACTTGATGCTTTACTACCATCTTACGAAGCACCAAGCGAAAAAGATGCTGATAATAATAAGACTCGACAAAAATTTCGGAAAATGCTTCGCGAGGGAAAGCTCGATGAGAAAGAAATAGAAATAGAAATTCAGGCATTACCAGTTGGAATTGAAATTATGGCACCTCCAGGCATGGAAGAAATGACTAATCAATTACAAGGTATGTTTCAGAACTTAGGCAGCAGCCGAAGCAAAACACGTAAACTTAAAATAAAAGATGCATTTCGTCATTTAACAGATGAAGAAGCTGCAAAAATGATCGATGAAGATGAACTTAAGGCTCAAGCACTGGAAGCTGTTGAGCAACATGGTATTGTTTTCCTAGATGAGCTCGATAAAGTTGCAAGAAGCTCTGGGACTCAAGGAGCAGATGTATCACGAGAAGGTGTTCAAAGGGATTTACTTCCGCTTGTAGAAGGTTCAACAATTAACACCAAATATGGAATGGTGAAAACTGATCACATTCTATTTATTGCTTCAGGTGCCTTTCATATTGCCAAACCCTCAGACCTCATCCCAGAATTACAAGGGCGATTTCCAATTAGAGTAGAATTAAAATCACTGACAACAGAAGATTTTGTTCGCATCTTAAAGGAACCTGATGCATCTTTGACATCACAGTATTCTGCGCTTCTAAAAACTGAAGAAGTCCATCTTGAATTTTCGGAAAGTGGAGTACGTAGGATTGCAGAAGTTGCTTTTCAAGTTAACGAAAATACTGAAAATATTGGCGCTCGCCGGCTTCATACTGTTATGGAAAGATTGCTCGAAGTGGTTTCATTTGAAGCTTCTGAAAAAAGTGGGTCTAAGTGCTTGATAGATGCTGAATATGTAAATAATCATCTCGAGGAGCTACTGCAGAATGAGGACTTAAGTCGATTTATACTCTAAAAAGACTAGTGCCTTTCAAGTCTCGCAGGTATTCTCTATAAATGAAGTCTAAAAAAGATAAATCGACTCACTTTGGCTATCAAATTGTTGACGAAAACAAAAAAGCTGGCATGGTCCGAGGCGTATTTGATTCTGTAGCAAGTCACTATGACGTTATGAACGATTTAATGTCAGCTGGCCTGCACCGTGTTTGGAAGAAATTTACAATCGAATTAGCGGCTATAAAATCCGGTCAGATGATTCTTGATCTAGCTGGTGGTACAGGTGATCTAACCAAGGAGTTTATTAAAAAAGTTGGTAAAGATGGGCATGTTATTTTAGCAGATATTAATTCAGCAATGCTTAAAGAGGGTCGTCATCGACTAGTAGATGCTGGGGTGTCTAAAAATATAAATATCATTCAGCTAAATGCAGAGGAGTTGCCCTTTAATGATTCTATATTTGATTGCGTTACAATTGCATTTGGACTTAGAAATGTAACAAATAAAGAAGCAGCTCTTGCCTCCATGTATCGCGTTTTAAAGCCAGGTGGTAAAGTTATGGTGCTTGAATTTTCAAAACCTAATAAATTAATTAAACCAGCTTATGATATGTATTCTTTTAATGTTCTTCCTGCATTAGGTGAGCTAGTTTTAAATGATTCTAAAAGCTATCAATATTTAGCAGAATCAATTCGTATGCATCCTGATCAGGAAACACTTAAGTTAATGATGGAAGATGTGGGCTTTAAGCGATGTCGTTTTCATAACATGGCAGCAGGAATTGTCGCACTTCACATTGGTTATCGGATCTAACTCTAAAATGGAAGCATTAGAAAAAGTCCTTGTTCCATTTGTAAATCTACTGAATAAAAATATTCAAGAATCTACTCCAGCAAAGGAGCTTTGCAAGTCCCTATCTGGAAAAACAATTGCCATTAACGTGAAGCATTTTCCTCTTACGTTTTATTTCATTATAAACAAGGGAGCCCTTACTCTTACAACAATGACTACAAAAGAGCCTGATTTAATAATTTCTGGTTCCTTAATAACTTTAGTTTTTATGAATGACGGGACCGGTGATATAGCTATCCGCGATGGCTCGCTAGATTTATCAGGAGATGCAAGGGTAGCGGATAATTTTCAAAAACTCTTAAAACACGCAAAACCAGATGTAGAAGAAGAAGTTTCTTCTATAATAGGAGATGTAGCAGCTCATCGTCTTGGGAAAATCACTCGTAGCTTTGCTAAATGGCGGCAAGAAGCACATTCAACCATGGAAATGAATATTCGTGAATATCTTCAGGAAGAAAGCCGCAGTGTTCCCAGTCGTTACGAAAATGATAAGTTTACTGAAAATATAGATATCTTACGAGATGACGTAGATAGACTTGAAGCGCAGTTGAATCAGATACTGGAAGATTCATAAAATGACCAAAAGACGTACTATTTTTCGAATCTTCACTATCCAACGTACTTTAGTTAAATATGGTCTTGATGATGTCATAAAAAAAACCCATTTATTTCGTCCTTTGCGTTTTCTATTTCTTCTCATGCCACGTAAATACGATAGCTCAACTCCAATTGGTGTCAGGCTCCGGCTTATGTTAGAAGAATTGGGACCAATTTTTGTTAAATTTGGTCAAGCATTATCTACTAGAAGAGATCTATTACATCCCGATATAGCTGACGAACTTGCAAAGCTTCAGGACGCAGTTCCACCATTTCCAATCGAGCAAGCATTAAAAATTATTGAAACCGCATATGATGGATCGGTTGATTCAATATTTGAGCGTTTTGATAAAAAACCACTTGCGGCTGCCTCTATAGCTCAAGTGCATACAGCAAAACTTAAAACAGGTCATGAAGTAATAGTAAAGATTTTACGGCCTAATGTTAACGAGCAAATTACAAAAGATCTTTCGGTGCTTCGTATTATCGCAGGTCTTGCAGATCGCTATTGGGAGCATGGTAAACGCTTACGACCACTTGAGATTGTGGAAGAGTACGGACATACAATATTAGATGAATTAGACCTTATGCGTGAAGCAGCTAGCGCTGCTCAATTAAAAAGAAATTTTCAAGGCTCTGAAATGCTATATGTTCCTGAAATTTACTGGGATTACTGTCGGCCAGAGGTTCTTGTTCAAGAGAGAATTTACGGTACACCGATAAGTGATATGAAAACATTAGTTGAATCGGGCGCTGACATAAAAGTGCTGGCTGAAAACGGCGTAGAGATATTCTTTACTCAAGTATTTAGACATAATTTTTTTCATGCTGATATGCATCCAGGTAATATATTTGTTATAACTTCAGACCCTAATAAGCCAAAATATGCAGCTGTTGATTTTGGTATTGTTGCAACACTTAACCCTGAGGATCAGCGTTATTTAGCAGAAAACTTTCTTGCATTTTTTGATCGAGATTATCACCGAATCGCTAAATTACACTTGGATAGTGGTTGGGTTCCAGCAGATACCCGTATAGACCAACTGGAGTCTGCCGTTCGAACTGTTTGTGAACCTATTTTTAATAAACCTCTTGCTGAAATATCATTTGCTCAACTTTTAATGAGATTATTCCGCGTTGCACAACGTTTTAATGTAGAAGTTCAACCTCAATTAATTCTGCTACATAAAACTCTATTTAATATTGAAGGACTAGGCAGACAGTTGTATCCACAACTCGATTTATGGAAAACTGCACGTCCAGTTTTGCAACGCTGGATGGATGAGCAAGTTGGTGGTAGAGCAATATTAAAAGATCTTCGTCAAAATCTTCCTCAGATGCGTGATACATTAAAGGAGCTACCCACAATCTTACGTTACCTGGGACGTCAAGCATCAAGTCAATCGGATTTAAAATCAGAAATATCTGAATTGCAGGAAATTAAAAAACTGATAGCTAAACAGCAACGTCATCAAAAAAGAAATTGGTTAATAGTTGCTACCATTATGTTTATTTCTGGTGGCCTTGCTCTACACTTTAGTGCAATGCTAGAACTCACTTTAGGATTATTTACCGCTGGCACTCTCGCGGCATTTACATCAAGACCATAATATGATCTTAAATAAGCGAACAATACGTAGCTTTGTTCGAAGAACTGGCAGACTTACTCCCTCTCAATCAAAAGCACTTAAGGAATTTTGGCCAAAGATTGGCATTGAACATGAAATTCGATTGCTAGATTTGGATGCTAATTTTGGGCGAACTGCTCCCATTGTTCTTGAGATTGGATTTGGTAATGGAGATTCAATGGTTAAGATGGCTGATGAAAAACCAGAAAAAAATTATTTGGGAATTGAAGTATACGAACCTGGTATTGGCCATTGCTTAATAATGGCACGCAATCTTGCACTCAAAAACTTGCGAATTATTGCGCATGATGCAATTGAGGTGCTTGAACATCAGATTCCACTTAAATCAATAAATAGAGTTAATCTTTACTTTCCAGACCCTTGGCCAAAGAAACGTCACCATAAACGACGAATAATACAAACTAGATTTTTAAAAATGATTGCAGATCGCTTAAAAGATAATGGCACGCTAAATATTGCAACAGACTGGGAAAGCTATGCAGAACATATTGAAGAGACCTTTTCTTATGCAGATTATTTTATCTGTACTGAACGGCGTGAGCATAGTGGAGATCAACCTTTCGAGAGACCTCGAACAAAATTTGAACAGCGGGGACTTAAGAGAGGCCACAAAATTTGGGATTGGTGTTTTAAGAAAGCTAACCATTAAATAAAAACTTACTAAATTAGTAAACTTGTATCTCATTATAATTAGTTAAGTTTAGTTTTATTCCACGGCGCTACTTTTGTAAGTAACAACATACCTGGAATTGCAAAAACTATGCAAAGCAAAAAGAAATCTGTCCAACCAATTTGTTCAACAATTATTCCCGTAACAGCATTAGCAAAAACTCTGGGCACAGCCACAATTGCTGTAAATAAAGCAAGCTGAGTTGCTGCAAAAGCAGGATTTGTTGTACGTGCCATAAATGCGATTAACGCTGCTGAGCCAAGACCAACACCCAAATATTCAAAAAAAACAACCGTGCCCAACATCCAGGGATTAGCTCCGACTTCTGACAATATAACAAATCCAAAAATACTAATAATTTGAACCATTCCAAAAATCCATAAAGCACGGTTAATTTCTAATTTCACCATTATAAGACCACCTAGTATTCCGCCAAGAATTACAGCTAAAAGGCCTGCTGTCTTTGAAATTGTGCCAATTTGTGTTCCAGTAAATCCAAGATCTATAAAGAAAGGGGTTTGAAGTGCAGTTGCCATATTATCGCCAAGCTTGTAGAGAAATAAAAACAAAAGCACTAGCAATGCTGGTCCCAAACCTGCACGTCCAAGAAAATCTCGAAATGGATCTATTACTGAATCTTTTAATGTTTTCGGAGGTGAAGGTTCTGCAATTGCCTCATCAATTACAATTGTCATTATTACGCCAATCAACATAAAAAGGGCAACGGCGACAAACACCATGTGCCATGGTAAATAGTCAGCTAAAATAAAACCAAGCGCTCCAGGGACTAATCCAGAAAATCTATAAGCCTGCACATGAATTGAATTTCCCAATCCAAGCTCATTATCTGGTAATAATTCACGTCTAAAAGCATCAAGAACAATATCCTGACTTGCACTGAAAAAGGCAACGGCAACTGAAAGTAAGGCAATACTCAAAATTGATACATCGGGCTTTAAGAAACCCATCACCCCCATGGAAAGCAATAAAGCTACTTGGGTTACAAGCATCCAGCCTCGACGATGACCTAAAAATGGCAGCGTGTATCGGTCAATGATAGGTGACCAAACAAACTTCCATGTAAATGGAAATTGTATGAGTGCGAAAAAACCAATTTCAGCCAGTCCAATTCCCTCCATTCGAAGCCATCCAGGAACTAGCTGAAACAATAGGTACAAAGGCAAGCCAGATGTGAAGCCTGTAAAAATACAAATCAACATGCGACGATTTAAGATCGATTCCTTAAAACTCACTGACTGAGGGCGATTATGTTTAGAGCTATTTTGCATAAACCCAATCATAATCTATTGTTACAGGGGCGTGATCAGAAAATCTCTCATCACGATAAATTATTGAGTCTTTTACTTTATCTTTTAACCCTGATGTTATGACATGATAATCAATACGCCATCCAACGTTATTTTCCCAGGCACGACCACGATTAGACCACCAAGTATATTGATGATCATCTTGAGGTAAAGTTCGAAATGCATCAGTAAAACCATATTCTCCAAATACTTTATCAAGCCAAGCACGCTCTTCTGGAAGGCATCCAGAATTTTTCTGATTTTGCTTCCAATTCTTTATGTCCTTTTCTTTATGTACAATATTCCAATCTCCACAAATCACATATTCAGATCGACGACGACGCAATTTTTTCAAGTGCTCTCCAAAAGAATTAAGACAGCGGTATTTAGCCTCCTGACGTACATCACCTGATGAACCCGATGGTAGATATACAGAAACAATATTGATGTTATTTAATTGAACCTCCAGATACCTCCCCTCTTTATCAAATTCTTTGTCGCCATAACCTCGTACTATTTTTTTTGGTTTATATCTTGTGTAGATTGCAGTACCGCTGTAGCCTTTTTTTTCTGCATCTTCGTAAAAACAAAAATAGCCAGATGGAGAATAAATCTCATCAGTTAACTGATGTAGTTGAGCTTTAGTTTCTTGTATGCATACGACATCAGCATTTTGCTTGTCTAACCAATCAAACAAACCTTTGCGAGCAGCAGCTCGAATGCCATTAACATTTAAACTGATTATGCGAAACAATTTATTACTCCTATGTCATACTCTATTCAGATATTGCAGTATTTTTTGGTTATCATACAGAAGCCTCTCGCAGACCAAAATTAAAAATAAGTTATTGGAATTTAGTAATGCAAGAATACAAGAAGCAATTTATTGAATTAGCATTGAATTTAGGTGTTCTTAAATTTGGAGAATTTAAGTTGAAATCTGGACGAATCAGTCCTTATTTCTTTAATGCTGGATTATTTAATACAGGGATGGCTGCATCAAAATTAGGCAATTTTTATGCAGAAGCAATCATGGCATCAAATTTAAAATTTGATATGTTATTTGGGCCAGCTTATAAAGGAATACCCCTTGCGACACTGACGGCATCATCTTTAGCTGAAAAATATAATATAGATATTCCATATTCATTCAATCGTAAGGAGGCCAAAGCCCATGGAGAGGGTGGTAAAATGATTGGAGCGCCTCTGGCGGGTAATATTTTGATAATTGATGATGTTATTACGGCTGGAACAGCAGTTCGAGAAGCTTACCAAATGATTTCAGACTCTAATGCAAACATAGCAGGCTTGGTGATTTCTTTGGATCGACAAGAGCGCGGTAAAGGACGATTTTCAGCTGTTCAAGAATTGGAACAATCACTAAAGATCCCAATTGTAAGCATTATTACATTAAAAAATTTGATTGATGTAATTAAGGATCTAGATGAATATAAAAAATTTTTGAACTCAATCATCAATTATCAAAAAACATACGGAATTATTTTCTAGAAGAAAATATGAAAAAAATTTGAGTGAGGATTGAGTGAGTAATATTAGATATTTGTTAAAAAAATATTAAATATTTATTACAATTCATTAATAAAATTTTGGGTAGTTTTTATATATAACTTAAAAAGGCAAGAAATATATAGACCCAGTTAAAAACTATATTGGAACTAGAAATCTTTTTGAAGATTGTATTTTAGAATTATTTCTTATTGTTTTCCTGAATGCCCAAATCCA
>CERI01117383.1_pt1 | contig 16818 bp, 17 predicted proteins | sample 350261 | NCBI WGS metagenome assembly CERI01 (sample SAMEA2620979, study PRJEB7988) | marine metagenome | isolation source: saline water (ENVO:00002010), including
GAATCGATAAAAATGTATCATTTCTTATGTTCGGGGCTTTTACTTAATTCGAGTTTCAAAGATGGATTTAATGGATTTTCTCTACATTCTACAATCCGTGTATAGACTTCCGTATCTAATTCGTATAAACTTTTTGACTTTGTTGAGATATATTGTATTTTGTAAATTGGAAATTCGGGTTTCACATATTTATGTATCATATTCTCAACCAAAGACTTGTGATCAAATGGCATTAAAACTTAAAACAAAAAAAAATGATGAATATAACAGTAATGATAAAACAAAAATAACATGTTTTTGAATACAACTACAGAGTATTTATTAGATAATGACATAATTGATGTTCTTAAACACAAAAAATGTCCAATATGTGTTTATAGAATTATAAGTAAACTAATACCGAATAATAATAACAATAGACCAAATTTCAAATGTGAACTTCAAAGATATTTAAATACCAAAAATGAAGAAGAGATAAAATTTCGTAAACTAATCCACCTAACTTTGATAACAGAAAAACAAATTACCTTTCTATTGTCAAATTTCCTAACATATCGCCAGATTGTTAAAAATGTTTTGTTAATCTTGAAACTAAAAGCAATGCCTAAACTGGGAAATAACTATAATAAATTAAGAATGGAACAACAAATATCAATGGGATGTTTTATTAAAATTAGAAGTATTTTAGAATTATTATATTAAATTGAATGATCCATGATAATTTGAGCCTAAAGTTAAAATAACTTTTTTTTAATTATCAGTCCAATAAATGGAGTTAATCCAGGAACATTAATTTTGATAAGTTCTCCAGTTGAATGAACCCAATGATTGATCGCATTTTTCTTTGCGATTTTTAACATACATGATAACTTATCTGCTTTAATCTTTGAAATTCCAATTTGTTTCGTAAGTGCCATTTTCCACTCATTATCGTCAATATTCTTTAAATTATACATATGATTTTTAAATTCCCATTGGCACTTATTAAAACATAATGCCGGTGTAGTACTCCCAGGAAACCAAATTTCATTTTCCCAATTAGGATTATTAGAACTTAAAAGAAGTCCAAATTTAACCTTATTCTTTTTATCTTGTATAAAACTCAAAACTCGTTTTTTATTAATCCAATCTTCGTACATTTTTATGTGTTCTTCAAGATTTACACCAAGAACAACTCTCAACTTAAATTCTACATAGTCATTATATTGATTTATATCAAGTATATCAAACTTATAATCATTTGTATTACCAATAATATACTCACGTAAAGTCTTGATATTGTCCCGTTTTTCTTGTTCATTTTTTAAATTATCACGAAATGACTGATATATCTGTTTTTGATATAAAATCGGAAAATTGAAAAAATTATTGAAAAAAGTATTTGAGTCAGTAGCATAGATTTGTCTTGGAATATTTATTTTTTCAGTTTTATATAGTCCTTTCCAATCTATGCGAGACATATCGTTTCGTTTTAGTATCCATGGAACAATGCCAAGTATTACTTCTTTAGGTAGTAGTCCAAGTGTGTTTGAACATTCTGGTTTAATTCTACAAAGCATTAGCATATTCATTGTCTCCCTTACATCTTTATATTTCAAATGCTCATTTTTCCATTCCGTAATTGTATCCTTGAACAGTCTTGATGTTTGTTTACAGTATGTTTCCAAATATGTCCAACATGTAGAATAGAGAACATAAAGACTTTTATCATTTAGAGAAAAGTTTATTCTACCACCACTTATATTTATCCAAATATACTTCCACTGAATGCTATTTTTTTTTGGATTAGTCAAGTCAAAATGCTGTATATTTTCATAAACATCTATAGCTATTATATTTAGTTTTTTCAATACTAAGTTTATCATGTTTTTTATTTTAACATTATTAGATCCATATTCGCGGATATAAAGTTTTAAACCCTGTAGAATATTACTATAATCTATATCAGTATCATCAATATGAGAAAACTTACGACACCATTCTCGTCCAATTTGTAAATTAAACTCAAAATGAAAATTTTTATAGTTTTTTGTTGTTATACTTTCACAACCATCAAAGTTTAACTTACTTAATATCGATGCACGCTTATCTCCCTTTGTCAAGGCACCTAGATTTTCAAATTTTTTAGCAAGACCATTGAAAAAACGAAATTCACTTGGTATATCAGTCACAAGAAAAGTATAATATGGTGGATATATAGAATTTGTTCGATGTGTCCTTCCAATTTGCTGCATCAATGATTCCGCAGACCAAGGTGTTTCTAAAATTATATGATGTCTACGTCGGTTTTCACAAGATATATGATTTTCACTATGTAATGATATTCCAGAACTACCTGTTCTTGTAACAATTGCGATTCGTTTACTATTAGATTGAAATAACGCAATTTCGGAATTAATATCTGGTACTGATTTTCTTATCATTTGTCCATTATTATCAATTATAAGTCTAGAAGAACGCCCAGAGATTTCCACAACATCATCCTCCCCAAATACATTAATTATTGAGTCAATTGGATTTAATTGAAAGTCAATATCAGATACATCAATATTATATTGTTTCAATTTATCACTAATATTAGAATATTCATCCCTCTTACTTGCAACTTCGCCTGTATTTTGAACACCAATGACAACAGAATCGCCCTTTTCTAACGTTTGTTTTATTAAACATATCGCATGTCTTACTTTGAAACTTGTTATAAGATATCTATAAATAGATAAATGATCCAAACCAGTGGACTGCTCAAACGCATTTATCCTCCACAGCTCAGATATTTTATCATAAAAGTTTCGTTCAGAAGTTGTCAAATAACATTGTAATATATCTATTTTTATATTATCAAAACCAAGATGTCTACTTACAAGACGACCATCCATTTTTAATTGTAAGGATACAAGTTCCATAGCCGACGACCCATAAGACTCTAATCTCTTTACAAAATTGTGATGACTGTCTCTCCATAGACCCAATTTTGTCATATAATGTAATTGTCTTACTTCGCTTGCTGCTGTAGCAGTACTATAAATAACACCTATTCCATCTATTTCATTCTGTAGTTGTACAACTCTTTTACCAATAAGTGAATTATTATTCTTAGCCATATGGGCTTCATCAAATATAATCAAAATATTACGGTTCGTACTTTTTTTTAACCAATTCACAACTTTATCATAATTCTTTTCTCTAATCAAACTACTATATGTTGTATACAAAAAACCAGGTTCTTCTTCTAACTTATTTATCTTTAATATTTTGGGAATTTTATTATCATTTTGATCCATAACTTTCAACTCGGTTTGTACATTCTTCTCCAATAACTTATTAGTACTTACCCAAATACACCTAAAATCATCTCTCTTCTTTTCAAATAATATACTTATTATACTCGCTAATGTTCGGGTTTTACCTACACCTGTTCCATCTCCCAATAAAAAACCATTTGAACCAATTTCTTTATAAAATGAATTTGTTAAAGAATATACCGCATACAAAATTGCCTCGTATTGTACATCGGTTATATACTCTGTAATAACATTACTAATCTTTAATTTGCGATTAATATTAATTTCTGTGGAGACTTTTGGTAAAAATACGGAGTTCATGTTTTCTGTTTCATAAACTGCGGTTGGATGTTCATATTTTATATCATCATCCTTAAGATTAGATGAATGCCACTTCTTGAATATATGATTCATCGTTTTAAATTAATATCTCGTGTTAGACTTAACCCGTTAAAAATGACAATTTTGAAAACTTAAAACTATTTAACTATAATATCAACTTAACAAAACAACATGAATCAAATGAATGGCTATAACAAACTAGATTCATATTATATTAATAATTATAGAGATGGTTTCAAAGTTATAAAATATATGAAACCGATAAATGGTGTTTTAAAAATAAAAAAAAAACTTGAACCTCCAAATACAAACAAAATTTATGACAATTCTTCATAATAATTTGTTACCATTTCTCTAATTGTAGTTATAAGACCATTTTTTTTCAAGTTTTCTTCAACTTGTTTTACTTCAGATACATCATATATTTCTGGATTAAAATGTCTATATATTTGTGTATGAATAGGTATATTCCAATTCATTGGTTTTAACTGAATAGTGCTCTTTATATTTTTTATACGTCTTACTACAAATACATAGACATTATTGTTATATTTCCCAACAAGAACGTCATTTAATTTAAATGTGTTATCGGTACTTAGTATTGTAATGTCGTTATTTCTAATACTGATTTGTGCATATTTCTGTTCTCCCAATAACGAAGATAACGTAATTTGTATTTCATTATTTATATTTTGAGGTAAGAAATTGATAAATTCCAGTTCAGCCAAGTCTCCCATATCGTAAAGTAGTCTACGCATATGTCTACATTCTTCTGTTAAATTATACACATTTTCTCGTTCTGTAAAATACTGTATCAAAATTAATTCATGAGATGTCTTTAACTTTTTTAGAGTACTTTCCCTATTCGCAATATTTGGATTTATTAGTGTGTCATTCAATGAACGTATATCAAAAGAATCATCTGTTAATATTCCTCTTGAATGGTTAATTTCAGGTTCACACTGATGATTCAAAATGTCGTTCATATTTACAAGTTGAGTATCAAAAACATTTATATGAACATCTTTTAATTGAGAACCATGTTGATTAAAAAATACAGATAGTATTTTATCAACTACTTGTGATGCTCTTTGTGATGTATCGAGATTTTTAGGTGGAACTCCAACTGTAGCCAAATAACTCAAATCTACAAGCAAATTATTCATTATCTTTTTTTATAATTATTTTTAGACGTAAATGATACAAATAATATTTTGTGATTAAATTTGTAACTGAAACAATAACTGCGTTAGTCAGGTTAAAGATAAAAAAATAACGGAAAAGTATGGAAATAACTAAAACATATTTTGAAACAAATATTGTACCAGAAGAAGTTAAAAGAAAAAGCATTGATGAATATGCTCTAATTACAACAAGAAATAGGCATACTAAAACAGAGACTATCTGGAAATTTAGAACTAAATTCGGAATAGCCGACGATGAGGTACAAAGAGCAGTTATATATGAAAATAATGAATTTAACCCAAATGATAACGTATCTTTAAATACAACCGGATTCGTTATAGATGGAATTTCTTACCCAGCATATAATTCGTCTGACCCTCGAGGAGAAATCGTGGGACGAGGACAAAAGAAATATTTAGGAGAAACTGGTAGTAATATACGAAAACGATTTAAAAATGTTACTGATGTTTATTTACATAGAATAGAAATACCAATATCAGTCTTTAATGATATTGATTTCTATAATCACATTTTATGTGTCTCAATAGATGAATTATCTGGATATGGATTACTACACACCGAACTTGAAAAAAATGTAACTTACAAACTCAATTTAATAGAAACAACTTCAGCAACTTTTATTTATTCTTCAACTATACCAATCCATTTTTCAATCCCAACAAATGTACAAAGTTTAAGTTTTGAAATTACGAATCCAATTGTAGATCTTCCAACCAATAATGACCTTTTTGAAATTGACATGATGGAAATCGACACTAGTGGTAATATTATAATATTTTCAAGAATTTTACCCGAGACATACGTATACCAGACAAGTTTTGAGGTCGGTCATACAATCTCATTTGGATATATTGACATGTATATTGACGATGAATCTTCATCATCTTCATCTGTACCATCAATTTCTTTAAGAGGGTTTATTAATGATGATTTTCACTCTGCGAATACTATTCATATACGTAATTATGATGGTAGTTTTACACAAGAAATATCAGTTGAAGATGATAAATCATTTGATTTAAAAACAATAAATGTCAAAATAAAACAAAATCAATCCTTCACTATATTAACACATAATGAAAAAGATGACATATTTACAGAATGTTCCAATTTTTTACCAAAGATGAAAACAATTATAAATAAAGAATTAATCAAGAATCAAATTAATATTAACCCAATTTCAACACTAATAACTGACTATATTGTTCATAGAAAATGTAAAAAAAACGAAGAAATAACCGACACATTCCTTTATTGTTTAGATTTTTTTGAATTACAAGAAAACGATCTATATACAGACAATACGGAAAACAACAAGAATGTAAAAGCATTATTCTTTAAAATATCAAGTACCTTGAAATTTGCTAATAAACTATTATCGTTATTCAACATACTTACCGATACATATCGATGCTACTCATCTCTAGTATTATCTATTTCATTATTTGAGAAGAATTTTAACTTTAATGACATAATATCCATGGAAACTTACTTCAAAGAGGTTTTTCGTATAAAAGGTAAATATCGTTTCATAACTGAAGACAGAAATCTTTTAATATTGAATACGGCTGCAACAACCTTAATAAATTACTTCAGTCTTATTGATACTATTGATTTATTGACCTTGAATTATATGTTAGATCAAAGTATTATAACAAATAATGGTTTTGAATTCCCATTGAATATATATAATATAACTGAACTTAGTAAAGTCGCTGAGAGAAAATTACTTCTCAAAAAATTTGACATGGATAGTATAAATATGTTCCAATTACACATAAATACCGAAGAAAACAGTTCACAATTACTTAAGGATAATATTCAAGAAGTCGCAAAGATACTTAATGATATTATTATTTCTTATGACGACTCTATTCTAGAACTTGCCTCTAATCCAATAACTATAAAAGAGTGTGAATTTGATGATATTTTTACATTTGGTAAAGCATACTGGAATAATAGAATTATAGAAATTAATTCTAAATTCTCTGGAAACAATAACCTAATATATTTCAACAATGAGATTCATCATATTCTTGTACCTATAATTTTACACGAAGTATTACATATATTAGGGTTTGGAACATCAGAATCATGGTTTAATAATATACATAACTCGTACTATATAGGAGAAAAAGGACTTCAAAACTACAGGAAGCTTGTACAAAACTCTTCACAAGTAATGAATCCAAATTTGATTATCGGAATACCTGTTGAAGATGATTTTTCTAAACAAACGTCTGGTAAACATTTTGAAGAAGGTATCAATGGCGATTATTCTAAAGAAGTAAGAGTGGATCTCAATGGCACAGTTTATCCAGTTTACCCAGAGGAAATAATGACTGGATTTTTAACAGAATATAGTTTCTTTAGTTGTCTCACCGCAGGAACTTTAGAAGATATTGGTTATGGTATAAATTATTCATCTATATACATTAAAAATCCAACATTACATTATCCAGGTATAAATACTATAAATTCAATTTCATACACACATCCCGATAAATCTACAAATAATAGTGTGGATGAAATTATTGAATTCGCATCTTATTCTTTGAAATCGGTAAGAGAAACATCTTCTTTTCCACAAACCGATAAAATGTTGTATATAACTACAAATGATGTTGATTTAATAATTAACGATAGAATTGTAGAAATTTTATTTGATTATAAAATACATTCAAAGGGAAATTTTTGTGCGGAATTCACATTATTCATAAATGATAATTTATTTGACACTTACCAACTGTATTTTGATAACAATTCTGATATTGATAAAATACACTTTCAAAAGAAAATTAATAATTCTGGAAGTGTTAACGCACGACTAGAAGTTGTATTCTATAATTCAAAATTTCAAAACAAAGGAGGACATGGTACATTAAGTTCAGTCATATCACCTGATCAAGAAAGTTTAAATTGGTCTAATCTATCATCACCTGTAGATCCAATCTCATTACAATCTTCAAATGACAATAATAATGAAACCGATAAAATAGAATATGTACCAATTATAGCGACGAAAGATACCATAAAAACTTCATCAGACTTGAATACAGTTGAGGGTTCTTTATCAGAAGAAAATGATATTGATTTTGAACTTTTTGAAATCAATAAAAAGTATAAAATTACAGAATTTTCAGAGGAAATAATTGATGAAGGGGGATATAGAAAGAAACTCCGATTGGATGGAAATTTTGGACAAAGAAATTCAATATTAACCTTAATCGCAAACGAAGGAGAGACGAATACATTAATCAACCTTAATTTACAGATGTATATCACTATGCGAATGACATCATCGATACCAGATATGAACAAAATTGAAGATTTAAAATAACTTAATTTATTAATGAATAATGCTTGGATAAATGGACTATGTGTACTTATTATAAATTTAGGTTCGGGGTTTGTAACCAGAGATATACAGTTGATACTACAAAGTGTTTTCGAATACAAAATTATGAGATGGCTTGTGTTCTTTACTATTTGTTTCACTACAACTCGTGATATCTACATATCGTTGTGTATGTCTCTCATTTTAGTAATATGTTTTTGGCATCTATTCAATTTTGACAGCGATTTCTGTGTTATAAATGAAGAACAAAATTTTAAATCTATTCTCACAAAAATTAAGTTCAAACTCAAAAAATATCTCAAATTAACAAGAGATACTCATATGTCAAAAGTTATAGAACAAAGCCGTTATAGATATATGGATTCTTAAACAAAAGTTTAGTCGGCTTTACAGAATTACAGAATGCATACTCTAAGTTGCCTCTGACATAATTTACATGATAATAATATGGGTTTTGAAATTACTAAAATATTTGGACCTAAAGAATGTTGGAGTTATAATGGTGGAGTTTTTTATCCTTTTAAAAAAAATAAATTATGTAAAGAAACTAACGAAAAATATAAAAAAATGAAAGAAACATATCTTAAATCTAAAAAAAAAAGAAAGTATGCGTATAAAAACTCTATAAATAATAAACTAAAAACTAAAAAAAAAAAACATACGTATAAAAACTCTATAAATAATAAACTAAAAACTAAAAAAAGAGGGGGGTATAGAGAAACTGACATCATAGAAGCCATCGAAACCGGAAATCTCGAAATAATAAAGAAATTTTTTTTTGAAAATGAATTTAAAATTGATAATAAAATCGAAGGCGATGACGGAGATGGATATACTCCATTACATTATGCGTGTTTACGTGGACAATATAATTTAGTTAGTTTTTTTATTGAGAAGGGTGCTAATTTAGATGTACAGAACTTTTCATCTGAATCAATATTACACACACTTCTTGAAAACCATTTCTTTTACAGTGAATCAAAATTATTGAATTTGTTTGAACTACTCCTTAAAAAGGGTATAAATACAGAAATTTTAAACGAAAATGGCGATTCTGCTTTATACTGTTCTATACTTGAAAATTCAAAGTTGTCATTAAATTTAGTAAAATTACTGTTAAAATTCGACGCAAATCCAAATAACTATAATGATATAAATAAACCTATAATTGGAAAAGCCTATGAATCTAATAACTATGAGATATGTAAATTATTAATCAACTCAGGAGTTCATATTCCAAAAGACTTAATTGAAGATTCTACACATAAAATTGATAAGTATTTAAAAGAATGTTATGATTTTCAAGAAAGCATTTTATCTAAGGTATACGTAGACAGTGAAAGATCTATAAATAATAACGATGAAAATATTAATTTCTTTTTAAAAGGATTACTCGTAAACGATGATGATTACATTTCTAAAGTAATGAATGTTAGAAATTGGGATGGTGATTCAATACCACATATAGTATGTTATATGAATTACACAAATTCTATAGAAACTTTAATTAAATTTTACAGAATATGGGAAACAAACCGAAACTCTTCTGACAAAACACCTTTATATCATATTGTTGAACATAATAACCTAAAGATTCTACAAATATTAATCAAAAAAGGTTGTAATCTTAGAGTTAAAAATCGTATATCTATGGTAGACATGGAAAGGGTTGGTAGATACATTTCAATAACTTTGGTAGATACATCTATTAATGAACTTGAATTGTCTAGACATGGAATAGATATGGCACGACTATTAATTAAGTACGGTTCTGAAATGAAACCAAGATTTTCTTTATTTTTACATACAAATCCTATAGATGAAGTTATTGATGATGAGGATTTCAATCTTTTAGAAGAATACAATGATTACTTAAATCTTAATACAGAATTAGAAAATTATAAAGAAAAGAGCAAACATATTTTTCAGTTAATGTATTCACAGCGTTTTGATGAATTTGTAGAAAAAGTAAAGAACTTTATAAATCCACTTTATATTTTTGATGAAAATGGAAATTCATTGATACATATCGCATCATCAAATAGCCAATTGATATTTATAGATTATTTATTAAAAGAAATACCAAAATATTTCAATATTTTAAATCTTAAGAATGATAAAAATCAAAATATTATGGATGTTTCTACGAATGAAACTGTAATAAAAAAAATAAAAGACCATATTCGTTTTGTTGATTCTATAAAAGGACATAACTATATGAAAAGAAAGTCTATATTCAAACAAGAGAATACTGTTAAAAATAAGAAACTCAGATCAACTTCATTTAACAGAGATATAACCGGAAATGTAGCATCTTTTTTAACTCATGGTGGATATGTAAAGAAAACAAAAAAAAGTAAATTAACCAAACTTAAACAGAATTCGAAGAAATAGATGATGCTATTTTTTCTATTCGCCCATGAAGTTTTATCAATGTCTCTTCATTTTGTGAACCCATATAGAAAATCTTACCATTATCTTCAAGTGAAACTGTCCCTTCTTGAAAATATATCTTCATATCTGGAACAAGACTTGGTGTATACACATATGATAGTCCATGCATTTTGTCTAATTTATCGGCAACCTCATTAAAAATAATTGGTTTCTCCATATTTGTCGAACCGTCAACAGATAGATATGTGATAGGTTGAATATCATAAAACTTAACTTTCTTTTTTATACAATTTATAAAACGACTTAGAATATTCCCAGAAATATTCTGTTTTAAGTAAGATATTATATGAACACGATGTTTTGTTCCAGTGAAAAACCATCTTATTTTGAATTCTTGGCTCTTTACAATATTTGATTGACATGTAATAGTCATAATATTTTGTAAAATCTGTCCATATTCGTAGCTTTCATCTTTAATACCAGAAATGTGTATATTTTGTTCACTATCTTTGTAAAATTTTGAAAGAATTTGAACATCGTAGAGTTGAGAATTTCCAATTTTAAATATATCATAAATTTGTTCTATTTTGACTTTTGATTCGAAAGATATCATGGCAGTACTTTTTCCAAGTTTTAGACTTGAAATTTTCTCTGTCATTGTTTAGTTTTTGTGGTTTGAGTTTAAACACTGTTTATTTTTGGAAGTACAAAATATATTGAAATGGATAGTTTAATGATTTCAAATTTGTCGTGTGTTTAAGATCAAAACTTAATTTAGTCATTTGTTTTACAAAATCATTTGTCGTAAAAGCATTTAAATCATGTCTTTGCTTTTTTATTATCGGCTCCTTGTGATATTTGAATGTTTCATCAAAATATGCCTTTTCTTTTCCAGATTTTAACTTCTTGTGTGTGAAATTTGATAAGTATGTGAAATTTTTGAAATGGACTTTTGACTCTGTAATTCTATTCTTAGTATATCTTTGTAATGTTGTTCCAACAAATGGCGACGCAGCATCAAGGATTGGATCAAATTTATCCAAATCAACTACATGAACTACAAACCAACCTCCTGGTCTTAGCCACGAATGAATATTTTTCAATGTTTTCTTTAATTTTACTTGATACATGGTAAAATAATAACACGTTATATGACTAAATGTACCCTGCATAAATAAATCTTCTTCATGAACAGATCTGTGTAGAAATCTTACATTTGTACTATCAACCTTTTTATTATTGAATCTCTTTCTAGTTTCGGCAAGCATATATTTTGATGAATCAAGTGCTGTAAGTTCTAAATTCGGCATTTCCTTTTTGGCAAACAACATCAAATGATCTCCGCCACCAGCTCCAATATCAAGAAGTTTCGCATTTTGGAATTCTTTGAGACGGGTCACTTTTAATAAATCTTTTACTTCAAATTTAGTTTTGTCAACTACCTGATCCGATATCAATACAGAATATATTGGTGCATAAAAACTATCGTAAGGTTTTTTATTTATAATCTCTTGTCTTGGATTGCTAAAACTCTCGTTTCTACCCAATTGGAGAACAAGATACAATAATATTAAAGTAATTAAAATACATACAACGATAAAAAATAATTTTATATCCATTTCCCTTAAATACAGCAACTAAAAAAAATTTATTCATATGAAATAGTTTCTAAATCATTTAGAACATTTTCGCCACCAATACTGTCCAAATTTGACACAAGTGGTTCATTAAATTGAACAGTTTTTAATTGAGTGTTTCCAATATCTTGTCCTACAACATGTGTACTATCGAAATTATCAAGTAGATTTTCACTCATTGACGATTGCACATTTGAATTAATTGAAGGGTTTGGAATCTCTACTGGTTTTATTTCAACTGGAGCCGGAGTATGAGAAACAAATGGCTGAACAACTGGTAATTGTGAAGAAAATGGAGGTGTTTGTTGTGAAGAAAATGGAGGTGTTTGTTGTGAAGAAAATGGAAGTGTCGGTTGTGAAGAAAATGGAAGTGTTTGTTGTGAAGAAAATGGTAGTGTTTGTTGTGAAGGAGGAACTATGGGAGTAGGTATCATATTATCTGGTGACAACATTGCTGATGATATAGGAATGTTTGGATCTTCTGGCATTCCGAAGTTGTCGTTATTATTATACGGTGACATATCAAATGGTTCAAGTGGGTTACCACCATTTTGACCCTTTTTAAGAATCTTTTTCTTAGTTCTTTTCACCCTATTCAATTGACTTAATTCAACATTCTCATTATCAATATTATCATCTTCCTCTTCTGTATTACTATACTTGTGTATGTGTTCAGCCAATATATCTCTTACTGGAAGCATTTCTGTGATTGTTTCTAAAATACAATTTTCAATTATTTGTTCGCACTTGTTTCTATTTGATTGATATTCACAAGAAGATCCAGCTTCTTTAAAAAGATATACATATTTCCAATTTTCACGTGCTACATTTACTAATGTTTGAAAAATAAAGTTTGATAAATTTGGAAACTCTATTTTGTTCTTATTCGATTCAGGGACTGGTTCAATTGCATCAAATATTCTTGTATGAAGAATAAAAACAGCAAAAAGTACATCTTCAATATAGTCACATTTCGCCTGCGATATAATTGTATTTGTAGTCTCTTCAATTTTTACTGTTTCCCATTCTGGTATTTTTTCGAGGTAGTCCTGAAATAATACCAATAGTTTCTCCTCATCACGTGTATGAGAACAAGTGTCTTTTACACTTTTGAAAGAATCCATTATTATGTTCAAAATTGGCATCTTAATTTTTCGTACCAAAAGATTGGTATATTCTTTTTTTGACTCTATTAAACATGATGTGTCAAGTCTATCCATTAATATGTAGAAAGAAATTAGTTTTAAAATATAAAAATGCGTTTTATTGAAGGAAAATTCTATAAGTATGTAAATAAATGACAGATATTCCAAATGTACTTAGTCTTTCAAAAGCTGCTGAAATATGTATTAAAACTGATAAACCCTTACAACTCGATTATTTTGTACCAAGTTTATACAAACAATGTAAAATTGCTCGGGACGAAGATTCTAAAGTATTATGGAAAAACGATGATGAAATGACTTCCCCACTTAAATCTATGTTCAAAGTAGATAATGGTCAAAGTGGTTCAGATTTTATACTTGAAACTCAAAACTCGGTGTATCTTGTTTCTGGACTGATGTTTTAAATTTTATTTCAACTCTATCTTGAAATTATTGTCTCTTGATACCACTTATCTAATTGACCATTTTTATGTCTCTTTACAATATATTTCCCATATTTAAATAATTGACGAATAGACATTTTTTCAATCGGATCAATTTCATCAAAGATATTGGAAAGCCACAGAATTATACTTTTGTTTCCATATTTACATGCTTTAAAGAATGATTTCTGAAATATGTATCCAGTAGATATTTGTTTACTGATATCATATAGTCTTACTAAGTTCAATATATCTACAAGACCATTCATGTCATTATTTTTTATACATATGTCAATGTCTCTAAGTAAAATATTTGTTAACTCCATCATATTTATTCAATATTTACGAAAATATCCCCCTTTTTTTTTATTTAGTTATATTAATTTTTTTAATTTATAATTTACATGAAAAAAGTTGCTATTGTTTAAAGAAATATATGGAGAACTCATAAATGGAAATATAAAAGCACATGTTCATGGACATATCCGTAATTATTTATGGACATATAAAGAAAAAATTCAATCATTGAATTGTATTAAAGAAATGAAACCAATGCGACCATTAATTGATGTCGTTTTGATAAAAGTCCCGAACGTAAGAAATGATACATAAATCAATATAAGGAAATCTGAATAATATAGATTATGAAAGACGAGGATCGAGTAGTCTGGACCAAAATTTCTTATGTTCGGGGCTTTTAAACAAATTTAAACAAATATAAACCAGATAAAGAATAATATTTAGCTTTTTATTTTTAATGAAACTATTACTTTTTCATGACATTTCTTTATTATTTCTGGTTCGAATGGTATAATAAATTTAGTTTTTCTATCACTAAGAGTCTTACGTTTATTAAATATACTACTTTTACATATTGCAATTGGATTGTATCTCATCAAATTTATACTAGAATCAACAACTTGAAGAAGTTTGTTCTGAAACACAAATTTTGAAAGACAACTACAAAATTTGATTTCTAACGCATCTTTTAATCTTTCAACTTCAATATTAGATATATATTTAAAACTCGTTTTTTTATTCTTATCATCTATATATAATTCACTTATTGCATCATCACTCTCTTTTTGAAGTAATAATAGATATTCCGAATACATATCATCACTTATTTTCAACTGAGAATGTTCTGTGAAACCCTCGGGAACCATTATTTTATACAATAAGTACGTGAGCCATTCACATTCATCTCTTATATTTACATCAAAAACAATGTCTTTGAATGGACTTACAAGTTTATCACCTAACAAATTCATTACTAATTTACATATTTCAGTTTTACCCATTTTATTAATTGACTTTATCTTGAATTTAGATGCTACAAATTGGCATTGCTTAATACTCAATTTATATACAATACTCCATTTCTTTAACATTCCACATAAATCATCATAATAATTTACTAAAAATAAATTTGATAAAAACACCTTATTGTCAGTAGACATAGTACTACAAACTTTATATATATCTGTCTTTTCATTATTTGCCTTTTTACCAATATATTTTTTCACTGTTCTGCAAAATTCTTTACCATTTCTAATATATATCATTTGATTTCCTTGAAGTGTATATGCATCACAACTATTATTGATTAATACCTTAGGATACTTTATCTCACTCTCAGGAATTTGCTTATTTTTTTTTAAGGTTTTTTTGGTTGAAACACTCCTTAATACTCGTTTTGTTTTTTCAATTGTCATATCTACTACACCGATTTTTTTTAGTAACGATTAAAAATGATTGAATATAAAACTATAAAACTATTAACAAGATAATACAACAATGGAAATTCAACTTGAACCATTATTCAAAGGAATTTTAAGGACAGTCAAAACACATGAAGAGAGTATCTATAACAAAGTCTCATCACTTGAAGAACAAATTAACAACAAAGACAAACAAATTAAAATACTAGAAGAATTATGTGATAAATTGAAATTGGAAATGGAAGATTTTCTAAAGGTTTCATTCGCAAATCGTTGGAAGAAAAAGGCAGAAGAATTGGAAAAACAAAAAGAACACATACAAAATAAACTAAATGATATTATTAAAATTAATGGTAAACTCAACAGCCATTTAGATAAGAGAACAGAACTGATATCAATTTCTACTCAAACTGAACAAAATGACACAGAACAATCAACACAAACAGTCGCAAAATGTACTTCTGTTACTTCTACACAAACCGAGTCTACAATGTTGGAAATCACTACAAAAAAGGGCTCACAATATGTATTAAAAAATGATACATTATTTACCAAGGATGGAAAAATAGCAGGACAAGTCACTAACAAATATTTTTAATATATATAAATATTAATTTTCAATTGTAACTAATAATGAATCCCAATAAAAAAGAAGAAACTAACGATGGAATTCAAAGGATAAATTTATATAAAGTTATATTTACAAGTATTTATCAATACATCAATAAATTAGATTTAACTCAATTTAATAAAGTTGATGTATTCACTGATAATGAACCGTATGAGCCTGATGACTATTTTTACTTCAAATAATCAACATGTTCTAAATTTTAATGTTTTAATGGCATTATATCTCATTTTATCACGAATCAAATACAATACGTTCTGTTTTTATTCCCTTTTCCATTTTTTTATCATTTCTTAACTGACATTCTATATTCCTTGATTCGCACAACATATCCCGAATATTACCATCTTTCATATTTGGACAAACAGGCATTCCATATTCAGGACAACATATACCATTCTCGCAATTATTATTGTGTGAAACAAATGACTCATTGTATAAAAATGAACTCAAAATGATAATTAAAATAAATACACCGAACACACAAAATATTAATACTTTTGACATATTTACAGCCAATAAAAAATATAATATATTGTATGTCATTTGAATCATTTGGTAGTTTTTTGAATAACGAATTAAATGAAAATTTTAACGAAGACAAAGAAGAAGACATAGTCAAAGACAAAGTCAAAGACAAAGTCAAAGACAAAGTCAAAG
>CERI01117233.1_pt1 | contig 16809 bp, 3 predicted proteins | sample 350261 | NCBI WGS metagenome assembly CERI01 (sample SAMEA2620979, study PRJEB7988) | marine metagenome | isolation source: saline water (ENVO:00002010), including
CTTACCCAGAACACTTTTAGAACCATCAGAGCATAATAGACATTTTTTACCTGGTTTATCATCTATATACACACCATCATTATAGTCTTTGGCGCCATATGACCAATGAATTTTATTATCACTAAATATATTTTTTGGTGCTATGGATATTTTTTTATTAACAACCTTGAAGGATTGGGGTCTCGATAGTTCTTTTTTTTTACTAACATAATTATTGAAATAATAACAATTATTTGATCCTAATTCACCCTTTATCCATGTGTTATTGTTCAACTCACAAAAATTTCCTTTACCTTTATCGGGTACCTTATCATATTCGTATTTATCCTGTACATTACCTGGGAGAGACTTATACAATGAACTGGGCGTTCCATCAGCGCCTTTCATATTTTTTAAATATTGTGTTTGGAGATTTTTTATATTTTTTTTAGTTAATAGTGTTTTGTTAACCTTATGTATACATTTGCGATTTGTTTCACAATCTGTTATCGACCTCATGATTTTATTTCCGTTATCCTTTTGAGGATTAGGGTGGTAGTTAGATGCTGAATCGAAACTAGTAGTCAATACCGGAGTACAAGAACCATACCCAACTTGTGTAACCTTATTACTATTTTTATTTCTTTTACACGGCAATGTAGTGCTTTTAGAATAACAACCCGCGGAACCTTTCTCTTTTTGACCATCATTATCATAATCACCCTTACACCAATTACAATCTCTATTTTTTGTACAATTATAACATGATTTATGGGTATAACATGAACAATCTATTGGATCATTTATATGGGGTATTACTTTACCATTTATACTACATTTACCTTTAATACCTTCTTTAGCACCTGGTAAAGGAGTTTGTGAACGGTCAGAATGTTTTATGACCTTCGGTGGGCAATATAATGGCTTACATATAGGATTTTTCGGACTTATGATTTCTTGGATGCCCTTTTTATAGATACATTTATCTTTTGCCCATTTACAATGGTGTCTTAAATTTATTTTTTTAGCACATTCAACTTTATCTTTTGCCCATTTACAATGTTGTTTTAAATTTATTTCTTTATCACATTCCCATTTATTTGTGTTTAAAGCACAATTGTCTTTGGGTGATTTTAACCATTGCCCATTTTTATTACATGTAAGTTGTTCACCATTAAATATATATCCCGCATTACATAGGATTTTATCTTTATTAATGGTTTTACCTATATTTTCGTGAAGTGGATCAAAAGCATGTTCAGAATCAGGTATAGCCATTACACATTGATTATTTATTGGACATGCCATTATTGTATTTAGATATTATATAATAGATAATATTTATCTAAATTTACCAGAATCACTATAATAATTTTGATTTACTATTTCATATCGTAATTCATTTTGCCATGATACTTTTGTATCAGGAGATATTTTTGGAACAGGTTTATGTAGATCCCATAAATCAATACTATCATGTTGTTTTGAATCATCCGTAAACTGTAATGTTTTCTCTGACTGTGGAAAAGGACACCATTCACTTTTGCTAGGTGATTCTAAAGAACATATGATATCAGCTTTTTTATCACCATCATTTATACTTAATTCCTTTATTAGTTTGTCATCATATGTACCACATGTACCATGTTTCTTATAAAATGTATCACATTTATCATTTGCTTCATCAAAAACATGAGTTTCTTCAGCGGCCATCTCTTTGTCAGGGTATGTTATTGTATTTGCTTTGCATACTGCTTTAGTTGATGGACATAACCAGTCATATGGATAACCAATTTTATCAACTGGTGGAGGACATTTACTAGTATCAGATGATATCCAATATTTTTCATCTTTTAGTGAATTAGTAGGCCGTGTAAACCAATGGGAATCTATACTAAATATACTACGTGTATCAGCGCAATATTTATTAGTTGCTATATGTTTACATCCTTCTGGACATAAATCTCTGTTTGTATCTAATGTATATAAAAATTCCCACATACTATCTTTATATGGATTATCTAGTTCCCGTCCACAATATTTATCATCACTACAATTATTATACCATGCATATTCTGGATATAACGCACATGTAAGGCTTATTATAAATAATAGTACAATTATATGTATTAATGTAATGGGTAATCCCGGAATTGTGAATGCATCTAGAGAACGAAACAGATCCAATGGATCGAGTATATTATTTATAAAGGACGATTGATTTTTCTTCTTGTATATATCTATAGTTGACTTGGATATAAATATCAGTGATACTATTATAACAATAGCTATAAATAATATAAATAATGGTCCATAATTATTTAATGAATTCATTAAATTATTCCATTTATCAATAAAATACCATCTTATATTAGTCCATCCTAACATCCATGGTTCTATTGATAGATTTGACATTGACCTCAATGTTCTATCACCACTTATTATATCATCCCATTTTTCATCATATAACCTTTGATAATGTTTAGCAGGTTTACCTGGATTTTCAATATCCATATAATATTTTACACCATTTTTCCCGTCAGCAGGCTTGAGCTCAAGGCCGGGAACCTTTCCTGTCAGTAAACGTGGGATTACCATGTAAAGGGTAAAGGATGTTATAATTGGTATTAGTAGTATGGAAAATACCCACCAGAAATTTAATCGTTGCCTAAAAGTTTTACCTTTATCTTTACTAAAAAACTTTGCAAAATAGATATATATACCCACTACAAGTCCTATTAGAATTCCTAATAATGTAGCTGATATATACTTATTATACCATAACCATTCATATATTAAAGGATATAGGTCGGTCGGTACACATTCTCCTTTTCCTTTATCGTCTTTTATCCATTCACATTTACCTTTTTTATTTTTACACCCAACTTCACCTTCAATATTCTCACCATCATCAGCGATACCACATGATTTACATTTTTTTTTATCCCAATAACAATTTTCCAATAAATTACAAGAGTCTTTCCCTAAATCACCACATTTCATACACCCTACCGCATCTCTAAAAGGGTTACCATCTCTATCCTTTGTAATATCTATATCACATCTTTGTAAATCATGATTCCATGTACAACCTTCATCAGCCATATTCAGACATTTATCTATACTACCTATCGTTTTACATACCTTTTTCACATTACCCCATCCACAAGAAGACTTCTTATTATTTATAGTGCAATCGTGTTTGTTTTTTATTAACGGACAACTTGTACACTTTTCTGTTGTATGTATATTGTCTACAACCGTACATGGAGCTATTTTATTACTTAAACATAGTTTAGGACTTTTATTAGGGTTATTACTATCCTTTAAACGGAAATGTTCTGTTATATTACATTTCCCTATATCATATTCACTATTAGATTTTAAAGGCAATAAATAAGTGGTCATAGGACCTTTAATTATTATATCAATTTCAACATAAGTTTTATCAACCCCACTATGTTGTTTATTAACCTTTTTCTTTTTATTGCTTTTATGAATATGTAAAATTTTAGAATGTCCCTGTAAAAATTGCGAACAATTACTTCCACGCTCTGCTTGAATATGTATATAATCACCTACCTTAAACATCAGTTTTTGGTCATTTATTTCTGTATTTTCCAATATTATTCTTATTTTTAATGCATCAGGTGGTTCAAGCCCCGTTCTACACCCATCATGGTTTTTATGACATATGGGTGTAAATTTTGTTATTTTATATGGATGGTTATTTATTATAATTGATTTATCCATTTTCTTTAATTTATCAAAATTAGTTATTGGCTGTCCACAAGGGTCTTCCAAAGGTAACAATGATTTAGATTTAAACATACATTTTGCACTACTACCTTTATGCCATTTACCACGCATATCTATACATTCATTTCTGCTTTTTCCGTATTCCCTATAATTATTAATCTTACATATAAATTCACCTTGTCTATTCCGTGTCCATTCACCTCCGTAACCTCCATCATCCTGAGAATTTCTACAGTCCCGTTGTTTAGCTGGTGGTAGTGGTAATTCTTTATATGGTATAATACATAAATCGTCCGTTCCATGTGTGAATTTACAACCTCTTAAACTTAAACATTTCTTCTCTAAACAATTATCACTAATATCACCTTCCTTACAATTTGCTACTTTTATATTTTTGAAATTCATACATTTTTCCTGACTTCCATATTTACGTTCATTATGTTCGTCACAAAGTGGTAATAGATTCGCATCGTCTTGATCATGTGACCATTTACATCTACCTCTAGATGTACATATAGATAATTGACCAACATGAGATGTAGAAAAACTATTTAAATTTGTAAATTGTGAATTACATGTTTCTGGACAATCTATCAATATTGCCTCGCGTGTTTTTGGATTATCAGATTTACATTTAGCTTTATTATGTTTACATAATCCTGGATATCTATCTTTACATGATTGGGCTGAATATGTTGAATCTGAATTATTAAAATCTACCTGACATCCTTCATAATCCCATTTTTTAACACCTAATTTAGGAAGTGTTGTGATACTGGGGGATGGATCAATATTTAGATACTTTTGTTGATAATCATCCCAATTCTCAAATCCACCACTATCCTTGCCATTTAATTCTGGATTCCATATATCTTTAACGGTTGATACTAATTTTGGTCTGGTATATTCATTCAATTCTTCATGCGTTCCAAAATCAGCCGCTTTATTGATTAATTCTTCTTCATCCATCATAACTAATTTCGTTCGATCACTTATATTTAATTTCCCTTTAGAATGTTGAATGATAAAATTCACCATTAAATGTTTATCCCTTTCTATTGGATAAGATGTATTTGTATTACATGATAATTTGTAATATGGTTCATCTACATTCATTATATCATCTCTAATACATCCGTAATTTAGTTCAGATGAATCAGAATGTTCCTCTGAAAATAATCTAGATGAACTCTTTCTCCATGGTTTAAAAAATTCTTTATCACCGCCTGGCCCACCCTTTATTTTTGTGAATTTAATATCACCCTTACCTTTACAAGTTCCTTTATTTGAATAAGGACTATCGGTTGGTTTAAATGAGCGCCCTTTATTGCTGGGCTGACTTTTTATTTTATCTTCATGGATCCATGGTGTATTTTTAAACTCGATACTAGTTAGTTTTTTACAAATATTGCTTGTTATTTTTACCAAATTACTTCCGCAATTTTTACTTACAATACCTTTATTTAGACATGTTTTACATGAATCCTCATCCTTCATATTGTCCCCCCAACATTCCCCTTTTATACGTGTTATAATAGAATCTTTACAGGAAAACCCCACATCTGATCCCCATATTTCCGGATCTCCTAAATTTATTATTTTACATTTATTTTTACTATCTTTTTCAAGGCATACACCTTTACTATCTTTTTTTTTCTTGTCCGGCGTCGAGGCCGCGCTCGACGCCGCCTCGACACCGGAGGACTCCGGCTCTGGTTTCACAATTATAGGCGTATCTGGAGAACCCACATTACTTTGTGGTAACCAAAATTGTTTCATCTCTATCGTGACCTGTCCATCATATGTAAATAAATGTAATGCAGGGTCCTTGTTACTGCTAACTATAGGAGGTAATATATAGTGAAATAATCTACCCCAATTATAATTCCATTGACTACTCTTCACTCCTATGGATGATTTGGCCATTGCGCTTTTCTTATAAATAATGTTATCTGAAAGACTTGTTGATTTACCCCCAGAGCTCTGTATAGCTGGTGGTATCGTAAAAATATAATTGGTTACCCCATTTTGTAATCCTATAATATTTTTACTATCCGTATCAAGTTTAGTATGATCACTCGCAACCGATGTTAATTTATTTATGTTCATCCAATCTGAATCGACATTAGCTTGTCTTTTTCTTAAATAATATTCTAATCCGGTATATTCTAAAATTTTAGCGTGTCCTTTATCTGGTAATAATTCTGTACAATCTATGATATCTAATATGGGATCACTCATTAATATTTTTTTGTTGATTCCCTTGTAATCTCTGTCTTCTATCACATTTTCAGGGGCAGTTTTTATTTTACTAGCCTGTTCTTCTAAACCAGTAAGTGTTCCACATTTATCGATAAAATCTTCTTGTATAGCCTTGTCGTATGGGTTAGTTGCTCGCGCGGCGCTCCTACTTTTTAAACGGTCCGACTTATTATTGGTGTCTCCACCATATAGATTAAAAAAAGATAGACCCCTTCTCTGTTTTAGGAGCTTGAGTGTTCCCGTTTTCTTTGTTCCTGCAGTAGGAGATATATAGCTTCGGCAAGCCCATTTATTGGCATAATTCTGTATATGCGGATTGATTGCTTGAGATGTTTCATTTCCGAATACCATCAATGGGTTTATTCCACTTCCTTTACACATAGTTTTGAATTGTGTTGGTTTAGTTTTATTATACTTGATTTGTGCATTATTTCTATAATTGGTCTTAGTAAATATATCATTATGCAGTGTGCCAGATGACTCTACTGGATATTGTTTCAAAGGAATATTACCACAATTTGAGTTTTTATATTGATCCGTTTTGTCCCATCTACAAATATCACTCTGGACCTCTTTATTATCGGAGAGATTTTCTACGCTTTTGAAATAACCACCGGGGGCACTTACACTACAGTTACTATCAGCGTCATCGGCAATATCGTCGTATTCATTGCTTTTCCCGGCATGTATACATTTGGGGTCTGGGACTTTGCCTTTGCCTGTGCCTTTGGCTTCATTACCCTTTATGGAGTTGTATTTATTTTTACATAGAGTTGATAATGTATCTGCCCTGGTCTTGTGTTTAGCTTTCCAACCGCCTGGTTGTGTCTTGGCCCAGTTGTCTTTGAGTTTTTCAAATTCATAGGCATAATCGCTATTATGGAGTAATCCAATTGCGGGTGGTTGTATCCCTAGATTTAGAGAACATAATTTTTGTGGGTTGTGTAAACCATATAGAGTTTTATTAAATCTATGCATATGGGAATATAGAGGATATATGTCCGGACCTATAGCTTTTGAGAGCCATGGTTTCCGCATATCCATTTTATCGTATTTCTTAATTTGAAAGTCTGCTGGAGCTAGATTCCATTTTGTTTGGGAAGCTGAGATTTTCTTGCCGGTGAATGGATCTATTTTTGTTATATCTTTTGCGTAATCCAGCGCTCCAGTTAATTCTTCTTCTTTTTTTTTGTATTTGTCGTCACCAGCTTTACGCACCTGGAGTTTGATCTCCAGTGCCGGCCAGGCTTTTGGTTTGCCGGCATTATTACCTGGATATTTAGCTAACGTTTTCCAGCCATTTCCGGACGTGCTGCCATCCAAAAAAATAGTAGGATCCATATATGATATTTCTCTCGACCCTAAAGGTTGGAGATCATATAACCCAGTTCTAGTCCATAAATTTTGGTTTTCTTTTGTGTCGTCTTGTTTATTAAAAATATTGCCATACACCTTCCCTTTATCAGGAAATGGATATATTTGTGTTGCTTCATCTGTAAATTCCGGTAAGAAATATCCTGTTTTTGATTTTTTGTCTTTGGCTGATTCACCACCACCCCGGTATCCTATAGTTATTTTTGCCCCTGAAATTTTTCCGTCTATTGATTGTTCAGATACTGTGATTTCCTTACCTCGTCCTGAAATAGGAGCTCCATGATAACCATATGATAATCCAGGTACAAGGCTATATAATTTCCATATATCATATGGATATGTTCCGGAGGCGCCCTCATCATTACGCACAAAAGCATTTGATGGCCAATTCTTAAGTTTTCCCTTATACATGTTTTTATCTGTGTTCTTGTCCTCCGTATTCGGGGGTTGTGGTAATATTTTATCTTTATCAATAAATACCATAAGATTCACATATGTATGTTCTGAATAATCTTTCAAGTTATTATTAGGTGTTAAATTAATATAATCAATTCTGTATCCATGAAATATCGTGGGCCTATATGGTAATATATCATCTTCTTTCGGTAAATCTAAACCAGGTTCATCCTTGTCTCTCACTATTTTATTTTTATTACCACCCAGATATGTCAATAAATGTTCCCAATTTATGATTGAGTTAAATGGAGACAATATAAAATTATTTTTATCTTGTGTGTAATCTTTTATATGTCCTTTAGTAGTATCTCCTTTTCTTTCTAGATTCACTAAGTAAGTAGCAGGGTTATTTCGGTTATTTCTGTCGGTCCCCGCAGGATCTGGAACATAAAATAAATCACCAAAGCAATTATGTACTTTTCTTGTCATACTCCATATTGCGGCTTTCCTAATATCAGCGGGTTGAATAACTTTATATTTTGCTGTATCCTTTACTGTGGAATTATAGTAAGCTAATAATTTTATCATAGCGTGTGGTTTACTATTTGGCTGACCACCGTCTAAAGTCACTACTTGATACTTCGGTAGAGCACCTCGGTTATTTTTCCTCGTATATATATTCCAACTTTCTATAGAACCCGAACTCATAATTATACCCGTTTTTTGACCAAGATTTTTTTCCTTGAAACATTTTTTAAATAAATCCTTATTAATACCTTTATTAAAGTCACCATTAGCTGAGAGGTAATTCACGCCATTTATTGTATGTGAATTTTCGGCCTTTTCTTTAGGTGGTAGATTATTATATTTTTCATTCATACTATAAATATCTAATAGGTAATTCACAGATGCACAATACTTTAAGTTACCTATCTTGGATTCACAAGGACACGGACCAGGTATCACGCCGTTTTTCTGTTCATATACCCATTTATTATCACAGCAACGAAATGTATACGCGCTATTTCTTCCAGATTTCACCCAGGATTTTTCTTTTGTTCCCTTCCACCAATCACGGTACCTATTGTTCTTCTTCCAAGGCCCCGACGGTGCCACCGTCGGCTTCCATTCAGATGTTTGGTAATAATTCCACCTCACGCCTTGCATTTCTTTATTACATTGCTCAAATCGTCCCCACCATCCAGTTTTTAAAACTCTATCTGTGAGGGCATCAGAGTCTTTAATATTTACCGTTTTTTTATTCCTTATCGTTTTACCACCGTCTTTTTTATTTTCCCAGAGGCCTGTAGGATGTGTATTACCTACATATGGAATCGGTATACCCATCTGTTTGTCACATTCATATAAAAACTGGATTGTTGACAGTTTATCAGCGGGTTTATTCGTAGACATACTCAAAGAGTTTGATTGTTCTCCATCGCTATTATTATAATAATAATTATATCTGTGTAACCATCTTTTGGCTTTATTCTGATCTGTTTCGGTTTTTATAGGATTTATCGTCATGACATTTGGGGGGGCATCATATTTATCTGTATTTAGATAATCAGCTTCATACAAGTTCCCGTATCCAGATGTAAAATTATTGGGTAGATGGACATGTTTGCCATCCATATTGTATTTATTCAATACTTTTAACGTCTCTTTCTTTTTGGCAGCTACATCGAGATTAAAAAATGATGAATCTATAAATTTCAAAAATTTAAAATATTTATTATCTGTCATCTTAAATTCTATATGTCCTGTATCGCCATGTATTTTAAAATCATCTATTTGTAATAATGCTTCGCTGTTTATCACTGGTATAATATTTATTATTCCTCTTAAATCATATATTGTATTACACATCATAACCTCCAAGTTATCCCAGCTTTTCCCATCACTTGGTTGATTATCTAATGGTGTGTCATCTCCATTATAATAATTATATCCGCAAAATTTTTGTAGAGGAGAGCTATTTTCATTCACACGATGCGGTTTAGTGGGCTGACCTATCTTTCCTTTATAATTTTTCCTTACCCAGTCTAAAATAGTTTCCGCCCATATAACAAATTCACCATTCATTACAAAATATTGGTATGACTTTAATGCCAAATTAATTGAATCCTTCACTTTTAGTGGAGTATCTCCTCCAAATATTTTAAATGGTATAAATATTATATTTTCCCCTAAATCATAGTGTGTGTTTCTTTCTGGAGTAGGATTAGGGGTTGTCTTATCTTGTTTCATGTCCCTTTTATATAATGTATGGTCTTCCCACCATCCTGTACCATACTCTTTCCATTTTAATAATATACCTTGTTCCCCTTCAAATTTTGATTTTATCACATAATCTTCACCCGGACCTACATATTTAGCATTTATATTGGGAAATATACAAATTCCTTCAGTTTGCCCGAGTATTGGCTTACCGTCATATTTGTGTTCCATTGGATAAATTGCGTCAACGTCTTTTTTTGGTGCGGAACCTTCATACCAATCATATCCTAAATCTTCACATCTAACCCGTTGCGCGTCTTTACAAGGTATAGAATTATTACATTCAAAACCGTCCCAAGTACAATATAAATCATTGTAATAATTATCTTTTACCTCTACATTTTCTTTATTATATCTAGGAAAAATAACTTTTTCTTTACCTGTTTCACCATATTGATTTGTAGATATACATTTATCTTTTAACTTATGTAAGTCTGTGTGATTTAATTTATGTTTACACGTTGAACCTGTCCAAGCACAGCTCGTAGCCTGTTTACATGCGGCCTGCTCTTTTTTAGTACACTCTAAATTCATTTTTGTTTGTAATTCATTAATACTTTGTTTACATTTACTTACACATTTGTTCGACCCTGATAGCCATGTACACGGTTTGGGTTGATCTTTACTATTATTACCTTTATCTATAGTTTTTTCACAATAATTTTTACTATATTCATCATTTATGGTGCCGCTGTTTATATTAAATAATGGATTTTTTGTTTTTTTCATTGTAGAAATATCCTTATTACGAATATGACATACATCACATAGATATTTTGATGTAAAATAAGGTGGATTTTTATTATGTGATTCTCTAAAACTAGACAAATCTATATTTTCTTCACTTAGTAGATTTACATCATAGTTATCGGGAATTTGTGCTTTTAGTGGAACACATAATTTATCAATATCTCCTGGTTTAAAACCTTTCCTATAAATTAAATCATTTATAGGTTTTGATTGACAGTATTCCTGTTTTGATTTATATATACATGTTTTAGATTGTTTACAATTAGAATTGTTTAGAACACCACATTCTTTATCTGTCATATAATATAATATCCCGTCTTTGTAATGTGGTTTACCATTTGATATACATTTATGAGGTGTATTGGTATATCTACAATTATTTTTGGTATCGCATTCGGCTTTGGTTAGACTTAAACAACCATCTTTAGATGTATTATCAAATACAGAAACGTAGTTATGATTACAATATAAATCAATAGTTTTTTTATTCTTCAATTGTGCAGAGTGTCTCGGTTCGTAAATTTTACTTGTTATATCAGTATTAATTTGTTGTTTTGCATCCTGAATACATTTTATAGTAGTTTTACCTGTAACATCACGACATTTACCTTCCGTACTACCACTACTTACATCTATATTAAAGAAATTAGGATGCCATTCACATTTATGATCTTTCCCATCGAAATTATATATTGTATCACTAAATGTTGATTGATTACTTGTATAATATTGTTCACATTCACCTTTGGTTCGTCTAACTCTACACTTATTTTTACAGTTATTTTCTGATTTATTCCAATAACATTTAGATTCTGATTCACACTGGCCTTTATTTATTGTTCCGCAATTATCACATCCAACACCCTTTGTATAAAGGGTATTACCAGGTATGGGGTCTGTTTGTAGAACAGTAGATTTTTTGCCTTTAGATGGTGTACCTGTAAATTGTTCAGCACATTTTTGAGCAATAGTTGTGTCTGAACAGGAATTTGGACCTTTCGTCACGTTTATATATTTTCCAGAAACATTACATCTAAATGTGCGCTTATCTTTTTGACTACAATATATTTCTTTGTAATTACTGAAATTTAACCCATCTAAACTTTTACATTGAATGTTTTCGGCCATATAATATAGTTAATTATTTTATTTTTTTTTTGTTTTATATTTAAACATACTTCCATATATTTATAAAATGAATATATCTATTTCTATTCAAGATGAACATCTATCATTTACCTTAGATGATACTAATATAACGAATGACATATTATCACATTCAGACAAAGTTGGATATTTTAAACAACTTTTACTAAATGGATATAATATAGGGAAATGTATTGTCCCTTTATCTGGTCAAGGTATTTTAGAAGGTAAAATAGATGAATTATCAACACTCATGCAACCATTTAATACAGGTGGTAATTCATCTAAAAACGGTCAATTAGGTGAAATATTCGCGTCTCTCTTATTTATTAAACGGAATCCTGATGTTATATACGAAGATACTTCACAGATTAAAAAATCTGGTGATGCTATTATTACTATTCAGAATCATATTATAGATAAAATTATGATTGATTATAAAAATTATAATTCACCTGTTCCTTCCGATGAAATAGATAAATTAGTTAGGGACCTTGATGCTCAAAATATTAAATTCGGTATATTATTATCTTATAAAAGTAAAATTTCAAAACATAAAAATATTGATTATTCCATCATTGATAATAAATTAATAGTATTTATTGCCGCTTATGGTCTTGATATATTTACATTAGAAATGGCTATTCAATACATTATGAGATTACATGAATGTAATATATTATCTATATCTCAACAAGTATCTGATTTAGTTGTAAAAGGTATTATGAAAAATATTAAAGAAACCTATGAAGCAATTAATGACTTAGCTTGTATGCATTCTCAACATATTAATTCTATGAAAGAAAACCATGAAAAAATAAATAAAATGTTTCACGGGATGGTTGATGATGGTCGGAAAGTATTAACTCATATGAATATATTAGTTGATAAGGTTAAACAAAATATACATGAAATTCATAAAGAACCTATCACAAATATTCATTCTTATACTGAACTAAATAACTATATCGATCAATTAGTTGATAAAGAAAAAGAAAGATCTTGGTGTAAACGTATATTAAATAAGGTACATGAATTAAATATTTCAGGATACTATAGTGATACTGATAATTGTATTCATATATCTAATATTGGAAAATTATATATCACAAAATCAAAAATTACAATGATTTTTTATTGTTTAACCGATACTTGTATGATAAATCCTACATATGAAGAAGTTAAACACAACAATATATATATTATTTTATCGGATGATATACAAAAATGGAATATTATAGAACGAAGGTTTATCGTAAATTAATTTATTGATACATAATATATTAATGTCAGCAACTCCTCCAGTGCTATCAACTACTAGTCCAAGTAATCCTTTAACTCAAACAACTCCTACTCCTACAGTTTCAGCGAATACAGTTTCAGCGAATACAGATGAGGCTAAAAAAAAAGAAGAAGCTAAGAATAAAAAACTACAAGAAGAAAAGCTTAAAAAAGAAGCTATGAGTTTAAATAATAAAGCGAAAGAATGTCGAGGTCTACTTAAGCCAATGTGGAGAAAGGTATTTGATAATTATACGGGTTTGATTACCGGTAAGGTAACCAATGATGAATGGCCTAAACTAGGGGATGATGGGAGTAAAGATCCTTTTCCTAATGTCAAGGAAAATACATCAAGTGATACCGGAGAGTCAATCAATCAGTCACCTACGGCCACATCGTCAGATACAGAATTTATATCTGGACAAGTTGTACCCTTGCCGAGGGTTTCTCAGGATGAGACAGGGTCAGGGTTGGTGCTAGAAGGTCCGTCCGCCGGACGGGGGTCGGGTGAAGGTGATAGGGAGATCGTTTGGCAGTCCGCACCGCCATACGAGAACACCGGAACGCACAATAGTAGAGCGTTCTTTACCCGTAAAAAGTCCAATCCTTCGTTGAGCGAACCATTCTTAAATATATCTGAAGGTGGTGGTATGATTGACCATCTCAGGCATAACCCACAAGTCGCTAAAAAAAATGCGTTACGTGGGGTGTCCGGTATTGGAGCCATAGGGCTCACTGGATGGATAGCAGCGTCTATTATGACAGGGTGGGTGGTATGGCCTCTGGCTGTAATTGGGGGGTCGGCACTGATAAAATGGGAGGAAATGAGGCTATCTTTATGGGAAAATAAAAAGGATATGAAAATTGTAAAGGAACCCAAACCAGATGATATAGAATATATATTAACATTCCTTTCTAAAGAAACGAAGGGTGCTGGTATGGATCAGTGGTTAAATTATTTCCATTTCAACATGTTAACTGGAAATAATTTACATGATCAAATAGTTGAGTTAATGAAAAAAATGAAAAAAAAAGTTGATGAATATATAAAAAAGGAGAAAGATCCTCTATATGATATTGATACTTATAATTTATATATTTCGTATGCTACGGATAAATCATTGCCAGAATATCAGCGTGAAACAGATTTAGCCACTATATTTGGCACCGAAGGTCGTAAAGCGCTAAAGGATAACAAAGTCAGTGCACCAGTATCATCAGCACCAGTATCAGCACCAGTATCAGCACCAGTATCAGCATCAGTATCAGCATCAGCACTAGCATCAGAACCAGTATCAGCACTAGCATCAGAACCAGCACTAGCACCAGTATCAGAACCAGCATCAGAACCAGCACTAGGATCAGTATCAGCACCAGTATCAGCACCAGCACTAGCATCAGAACAAGCAGGTGGTAGACCCGAGTTGAATGAACCAACGGCTCAACAACCGGTTCAGGCTCAACAACCTCAGGCTCTTCTACCGACTCAACAACCGGTTCAGGCTCAACAACCTCAGGCTCAACAGATGATTCCACAGATGCTTCCACAGATGTTTTCACAGACACTACCTACTCAGAATGTGACGACCCCAGCGGAGAGGGAAAAAAAAGACATGTTAGATAGATTGAAGAAACAATTTGACGATTATAAAAAAATAAATAAACGGGATGAATATGCTCTTGTTATAAAATTATCAAGTTCTTGGATTGAACCATCTAGCAGCAGTATTAGTCAGGATCTATATGACATTTTGAAAACAAATTTCAAGGAAGAAGCGGATAAAATAATTCATAGTGAAGGGGAGACGCTTATAATTTTTCTATTATCAGGTATATTACTGAATAAATTACACTATCAACAGGTTCAACAGAAAGTGGCTATTGTAAAACAATCAGGTATCAGTAAAACTGATATAGCCGTTATGTCAGCTAAAACTATTTCTAAGATTTCTTTAGGGGTATTAGGATTACCTCTAGCAGGACTAGGTCTTTTAGCAAAAACTATTAGTAGTAAAGCGAAACAGAAATCTGAAGGTGATTCGGATAAAGGTGATTCAAGTAAAGGTGATTCAAGTAAAGGTGATTCAAGTAAAGGTGATCCAAGTAAAGGTGATCCAAGTAAAAGTGATCCAAGTAAAGGTAAAGAAGATGGTGAAGAAGACAAAGACAAAGACAAAGACAAAATTAAAGAAGTTAAAGATGCCATAAAAAAAACAGGGAAAGATAAAGGGAAAGATAAAGGTGTACTTTCCAATTTATTAAATATATTACCAGGTACCGGTGAAACAGATAAATCATATGTTCCTAAAGATGATGCATCTAAACAATTAATATCTATTACGAATGAAGAATTAAGTGAATTAAAATTAATAGAAGATAAAATAACAAAACAACTAAAAGAAGATAAACTAAAATCTAAGGAATATAAATTATATCTAAATAAACAATATTTTAATAAATTATCTAAATTAGAGATAAAAGAAAAAACAACTAAACAATTCTCTAGAGAAAAAAAAGCACGATTAGATTATTTAAAAGACCAGTTAGATAAATCGGTTGCTGATAAACTAAAATATTTAGATAAAGATGAACCATTTTTAACTAAAAAAATAAGTAAAGATAAAAAAGAATTTGATGGACTTAGAGATATTTATATCGATAAATTAAATAAAGCATTTAAATATGAATATAAACGTATGAAAAAATCATATGATAATAAATTTAAACAACATAACCGTATATTATTAGATGAAATTAATGATTATACAGGTGATAATATATATATTATTGAATTACTCAATAATTTACGTAAATTAATTGATAAACCTGTTATGATACATAAAGGTCGTATGAAAACTCATAAAAAAAAGAAGAAAAAACGTAACAGAACAATCCATAAAATTAAAAACCCTGAAAAGGGTGTTTATTCTATAATACATATGTTGGATCAAAATGTTTAATTTATTTCATTTAATATAATATGGATAGTTTCCCTTATTTAAATTATTTATGTAATCAACTTTACATTGATAAACATTTTAAAACATTTCATTTTTTACATACATCAATGGTACAGGAGGGTGGTGCTCTTTTAGATAATATAGATGATTCTTTTCCAGTAACACCTTTACCATTAGATGGATTACCTACTAAAGAAGAATTAGAATCATTGAAAGGTGAAAATAAGATATTAATCGATGAAAATGACGGATTGATAAAGGATCAAGACAGATTAAATACAACGATAGAAGAAAGAATTAAAAAAGGTAAAACAATTAGTCATTTATTATTTTTACACAATCTTATTAATACGTTTGTATTACTTATTTTTACACGATATAAACATTATCCTATTTATTGGAGGTTATATCACCTTGATATCAAAGATATATATGATGTAAATTACAATTCAATACTACAAATGGAATATCTAACGGTAATTAGAATTTTGCGGATTATACATGATTTTATAATTTTATATGATTATGATGATCCTAAATCAAAACAACCGCAGGTCCCTGACAGAAAGCCTCAACAACAATATCAACAACCGATTATACAACAGCCTCAGGTTATACAGAA
>CERI01116980.1_pt1 | contig 16805 bp, 21 predicted proteins | sample 350261 | NCBI WGS metagenome assembly CERI01 (sample SAMEA2620979, study PRJEB7988) | marine metagenome | isolation source: saline water (ENVO:00002010), including
CGGCGGCGAGGGCGGAGGCGGGGATGGTGAAGGAGGCTTGGGTGGATGTGGAGGCGGAGGCGAAGGCGGCGAAACAAGATTTGACAAAGAAGATTGAGGAGATTGATAAAATGACTGATAAAATGACATTACCAGAATATTATAAAGATAATTCACCGGAAGTTCTAGATGAAAAAGAATCAATATTCAACGAAATGAAAATAAAAATGCAAAATTTGCAGACAAATTTAACTAATAAATATAGTCATCTAAATAATATACTGGAATATGTAAATAATATACTGGAACATGTAAATAATATACTGGAACATTTTCAAACCTTGAAAAGCCTGAATAATCGACCTGATTCTGGTGGAATAAAGAAAAATAATAGCATATTACGAGTGTCAAGACGAAATAAAAATCTATTAGTTAGAAAACGACTAACTAAAAAGAGTAGGTCCAAATTATCCAATAAATTTAAAAAATCTATAAAGAAAAATACTATTAAAGGAAAAAAGACAAATTAAAAAAAATATATATAAAAGTAATTAAAATCTAGAAAAATTTAAATCTAATAATTAAAAATTTAAATAAATAAAGAGTTATTTAAATTTTTATAAATAACTTTTCTACTTTTCATTAAAATATATAAATCTGAGTTTTGTCATCATTTTATCTGTAATTCTATGTTTTTTTAAATAGGCTGGTGTTTTTTTACCCATAAGTAATTCTATTATAACATATAAAGCGTAAATTCCACAAGTTCCATCTAAATATTGATGTTCAATATTACGATTATCACTATATTTAAACTCTTTACCATATACTTCTAGACTCTGTTTTTTAATTCTATCAACAAATCTATCTACTTCTACAGGCGGTTTATCACCATTACTATCAAAATAAAATATAAATTTTTTATCTAAATCAATAAACATACATACCCAATGTGAACCAGGTTTATCATGTGTATCTAGATTAAGAATAATACCAATTTTATTTACTTTATTTTTAACAGTGTTTATATTTAGTTTGGCAAGTTCATCATAAACATAGTTACCAAATAGATCTTTGCTGTCAAAATCGATTGCACTAGGTCCAATAAACATAAAATTCGGATATGCGCGTTTATATTGTTTCATTAAGTTGATAATATCATTACTATTTAACCACGTATATATATTACTTTTCCATTTATCAGGCATCTTTGGAGAAAAAATATTCTCGTGAGTCTTAAATTTACATTTGTCTTCTATAAATGGTTGATCTAACCAACACCTCTCATCTTTACACTGATTACTCATTTTCTGTTTTAATTGTTTCCATATTTGGAAATCATCTTTATTTCTAATTTTATCATCATGATTGTAATTATTCCATTCGCGTTTTAAAGATTTTAGACGTTTACTATCATAACATGTGAATCTAGACAAACGCTTTGTTTGTTGTAATGATAATTCAGGTGAGCATTTTAATTTATTGAAACGTCTTGTTTTAGACATATATATATATAATATATTATAATATATTATATATATAGTGATAATTATTATTCTGTAGTCATAATTATTATTCTATATACATTTTCTTTCTTGGTAATATTTTCGTTTTACTATTACTATTACTATTAATATTTACAAAGTTTTTCAGTGGTTTTTTATTTTTATCATTCTTGATTTCAAGATTTTTTAATAATTTAATGTCGTTTATGATATTTTGTGATAGATCAATCACTAGACTTTTTTGTACTCTTTTTAAATTATTTTTAGGGTTTTTACTATCTTGATTACTAAAGTTTATATAACTACATATTTCGTGTTGATTATTTTTATAAAAATCATCTAGTTTAAAATACTCTATTACAGATATTAAATAGTTTCTATAAAAACTAATAAATTTTGCATTACTATTATTTATAGAAATATTATTTGTACTCATAGTATTCGCGCTATCTGAAACATCATATATATTATTAGATATTGTATCAAATAATAAATCATTCATTGATACAATTCTAGATTTATATTTTATTATATCACTACTAAATGTTTTATTTGTTTCTAACTCATTCTCTATATGTAGTTTATACTGGTCTATCTTGTGATGATTCCTAGCTAAATATAAAATATCTATATTTTTATTCATTTATAGTCTATTACTATTATAGATATTTTATGAATGATTTTTTAACTGAATTCTTGTACTATTATTAAATATACTATTTCCTATATTATTGTTAAAATTAGGATTATGACCACTAAATTTTTCTTCAACAAATAATAATTTATTGTTACTATATCTATATTCATTATCTAGACTAACACCATTATTTGTATATAGACTACTCTCAGTAGATGGAATATAGGTTGAACGAGAATCTTTTTGAAGAGCAAAAAATCGATTATGTAGACTAGATTCAACATCAATATTAGTTACAAATCCACTAAAGTGTGGTTTTCTATCTCCTGGATAAAACGTATTATTTGAGTTATATATTACAGATTTCTGATTGTATACTTTATCTATTCTAGAATGTATAGGAAACACTGCATATTTTGTTGAAACTGGTCTAAAATCTATATTTGGTTCCATAACACCATTTGTTTTATTGCGCATTTGTATGTTTTTGTTTATAGTTTCAGGATTTTTATAGTTCTTGAGAGTTACAGAATAGTCCATTTATTATTTATAAATATTAAATAAAAAAGATTAAAGCTTAATTAAATTATATATTAATCTAGATTTCTTGAAAAATGTGTGGAATATTTGCTATAATTAATGCTACTATTAATCAAAACATTATTGAAAATTTTGTATTAGGAGAATCTAGAGGACCTGAATTCTCTACTATTGAACAATTTGACAATAATGTTTTCGGTTTTCATCGTCTAGCTATAAATGGACTAGACACTAAATCTAATCAACCATTTAATATAGATGAATGTATACTAATATGTAATGGAGAGATTTATAATTTTCGTGAAATAGCTAATACTTTAAACATTAAATTACAGACTAATTCCGATTGTGAAATTATTATTTATTTATACAGACTATTTGGTATTGAATATACATTAAACATTTTAGATGGAGTATTCTCATTTGTACTATATGACACTAGAAACCGATTATTTTTTGTATCTAGAGACCCATTAGGTATTCGTCCTCTATACTATGCTAGTAATTATAATACTTCTAGTATTTATTTCTCTAGTGAATTAAAATCAATATATAATTTAATTAACGATAAAAGAACCATTAATAATTTTACACCAGGAAATTACTATTTATATGATATTAATAATAATACTTACAAGATTAATAGATACTTTAATTTTACACCTCAAAATAAACTCTACAATTTTAATAATACTATACTAAGTAACAATATTGATGTATTATGTAATGATTTGTTGTATGATATTGTAAAATATATTAATATGGCCGTTAAAAAACGCGTAATTTGTGGTCGTCCAATTGCATGTCTATTATCAGGAGGACTAGATAGTAGTCTTATTACTGCTCTAGTTAATAAATATTATAAAAGTAATAACAAAACCAATCAACAATTAGAAACCTACAGTATAGGATTAGAAAATTCACCTGACCTTATTAATGCTAGAAAAGTGTCTAATCATCTTAAAACTAAACATACCGAAATTGTTGTATCACAAGACGATTTTTTTAATTCTATCAGTGAAGTTATTCAAAAAATAGAGAGTTTTGATACAACTACTGTAAGAGCTAGTGTAGGCAATTATTTAATAGCAAAATATATTAAAAATAATAGCAATGCTAAAGTTATATTTAATGGAGATGGAGCCGATGAGTTAATGGGTGGTTACATATACATGACCCAAGCACCTAATGAGTACGAGTTTGATTGTGAAACAAGACGTCTATTAAATGATATACACTTGTTTGATGTTCTAAGAAGTGATAAATCTATCTCTAGTAATGGTCTAGAACCTAGAACGCCATTTCTAGATAAAAAATGGGTTGAATTCTATTTAAGTATTGATCGTAATATTCGCTTTTCTACTACTCATGATAAATGTGAAAAATTCCTAATTAGAAAAGCATTTAGTATACATGAATCGGAACTATTACCCAGTGAAATTTTATGGCGTAAAAAAGAAGCATTTAGTGATGGTGTTAGTCAAGTTGAATTATCTTGGAGTGATATAATTAAAAGTAAAATACAATATTTATATGACACAAATAATGATATTAAAACACGAATAGATAATACTATACAGAGTTATAATAACTATTTAAATCCCTATAATAAACCGGTAACATTAGAACATGCATATTACAGAATGATATATAATCATTACTACAATATGACCGATAATTTAATTCCATATTATTGGATGCCTAAATATGTGGATGCAAATGATGCAAGCGCTAGAACACTCTGTATTTATAATCAAGATAAAATGGAAGAATAGTTAGTAAAAATAATTTTATATAAAATATCACAAATTATAGGTGTTAATATTATTGATATTATTCCAGTATTCCGTTTTATTACATATGGCCAATATGGTAGAAATACTAATATTGCTAAACAGAAAACTCCGCATATATATGTTTCAGCCGATGGTTTAAAATATTTTTTTATATTTATTATTGGATATAAAAAGATTAAATGTGTAACAATTGACCATATGGTTATTTCTATATATGGTATATTTCTTAAAAGTGTTTCTATAACACCGTAAATTCCTGTAATTATAGAGTATGGTGCTATTATATAGATATATTTATCATAAAATATAAATATTATAAATACAAATAATACTAGAAAATAGGATAATTCACCTTTAAATATATTATAATCTTTATAATATATCTTATAATCACGTATACTAATAATAGACATATATATATATATAAATTGATAAAAAAATGTATATCAAAAGATAGTTAGAAAATATATTTTTGCTAGGCGATTTTGGCGTTTCCAGCCACCACCGTATTTATGGTGTAAAAGTTGAATACCCTTAAAATGTGTATTTTTTATTTTTAAAAAGCATTCTCAAATTTTTTGGAATTGGACATTGTAGAGTATGTCCTTTTTTTAATTTGGTAAAATACTTTTTTAAAAAGGTGATTTTTTGCACTTTTTGTAGTTTGTGCACGATACACCAGTTATTTATTATTAAATAACTTAACAAAAACTTGTTACCATAAAAATTCTTAACAAAAAATATATTTAAATATTTAATATTTATATAAATTATAGGATTACAATGGATTACAAAAAAGTTGCAAAAGTTGCAAAAGAATATTTGTGTGAATATTGTAACTATAAATGCTTTAATAAAACTAATTTTGATAAACATTTAACAACCGAAAAACATAAAAAAATGGAAATAACTAAAAATAAGATTACAATGGATTACAAAAAAGTGGAAAATAAAGAATTATTATGTATATGTGGAAAATCATATAAATATAGACAGGGACTATCAAAACATAAAAGAAAATGTAGTTATATTAAGAGTGGAGAAATAATAGATGAGGATACTAATAGTAAACAACTGGACCTTAAAACAATGTTTTTAGAAATTGTAAACGAAAATCGTGAATTACGCAATATGCTAATAGAACAACAAAAACAATTAACTAATCAACAAAAAACAAATATAGATGAAAATAGAGAACTACGTACTATGATGGTAGAACAACAAAAGCAAATTACAGAATTAATACCGAAAATAGGTAATACAACAAATAATAATCAAAAGTTTAATATTAATGTGTTTTTAAATGAAAAATGCCGAGATGCAATAAATATGACAGATTTTATAAAATCTATTAAAATAACAATAGAACAACTCGACTCAATTCGTGAAACTGGGTTAGCGTGTGGTTTATCTAAAGCTTTAATGACTAACTTAAACAGATTAAGTATTTATGAAAGACCAATACATTGTACAGACATAAAACGTGAAACTTTATATATAAAAGATGAAAACTGGGAGTGCGACCATGACAAGAAACGTATAAAGACTGCAATAAAACAAATGTCCGGTAAACCTTATGCATGTTTACAAGAATGGATTACAAAAAATCCCGATTTTAAAGAAGTTGATGCAAAACAAGACTATGTTGCAAACGTATTATCTATAATAGGAAAAAGTACACACACAAATAATATTGATAATAAAATTATAAAGAATCTATGTGTGGAAACATATATAAATTAATGTATGATAAAATATATAAAAAAGTTTATATTATATATTTTTTTTGCTAGGCGATTTTCAGTATTTTAAGTTAACACTGCATTTATGGTATAAAAGTTGAATACTCTTAAAAATGTGTATTTTTATTTTTTAAAAAGCATTCTTAAATTTTTTGACTTTGGACATTCTTAAGTATGTCCATTTTTTAATTTGGCAAAATACTTTTTTAAAAAAGGTGATTTTTGCATTTTTCTTAGTTTTTACGTGATACACTAGTTATTTATTATAAAAAAACTTAAAAAAACTGGTTACCATAAAAAAAAACATTAAAAAAAACAATTTACGCATTTTTTTTGTAAACAAAATATATTGACATATGTTGACAAAAAAAAATGCGGAAAATGCCAATTTTTTCTATTGTGAAAAATGCGCTTTTAAAACCGTAAGGCGTTCGAATTTTGAAAAACATTTATTGACACGCAAACACAATTTGTTTACATTTGTTGACAAAAAAGAGCAAAAAAATGCGTCTCACATTTGCATGTGTGGAAAACAGTATAAATCGCGACAAGGACTTTATGGTCACAAAAAGAAATGTAATTATAAAACATTAGAAAATAATGATACAATTATTATTAATTCTTTAGCAAATAACAGTGATAATCTAGAAAAAGATAAGAGTAATGATATAACGATTGATAAAAACTATGATAAAAATCTTGATTGTGATATGTATATAAAAGTAATAAATGAATTAAAAAATATAGTAGTGCAGCAGTCACAACAAATATCAGAATTAATACCAAGAATAGGTAATACAACAAATAATACACAAAAGTTTAATATTAATGTATTTTTAAATGAGAAATGTAGAGATGCAATAGATATAGCAGATTTTATAAAATCTATAAAGATTAGTATTGGAGAGTTAGATACTATAAAATCTAAAGGTATGGCGCACGGTTTATCTACAGCTATAATGACAAATCTAGAAAATTTAAGTGTTTATGAGAGGCCTATACATTGCACTGACGTAAAACGTGAGACTTTATATATTAAAGATGATAATCATTGGGAATGTGATCGTGATAAGAGTAAAATAAAACGCGTAATTAAACAAATGGCCGGAAAACCATATGCTCCTTTACAAGAATGGATTGAACAAAATCCAGATTTTAAAGAAATAGAATTAAAGCAAGATTATGTAGCAAATGTTTTATCTACAATAGGAAAAAGCACCGAAAGCGATAACATAGATAATAAAATTATAAAGAATCTATGTAATTATACATATATTAAATCTTAATTAACTCGATTTATTTTTAATATTATTATTTAAATATTCTAGTAATATAGATAAAGATAGTACGACAAATGAATCTAACTCGAACAGATTATTATAATATTTTAGAATACTATAATTTAGACTATAATATAAATGATACTCTTAAACAGTTAAAAAATCGTGTAGAGCAAATTATAGCAAATAAACTTTGTCGTTGTATAAAAAAAGTAAAAACTAAATATAATGATACAGATGAAAAAAGAGCGATAGCAATATGTAATAATAGTGTAATTAAAAAGAAAAATATAAATATATATCGTTTTTCATGTAAAAAAAATCATAAACTATTATTAAAAAAAACTCAGAAAAAACATAATCATAAAATATATAAGACTAGTGATTTACCTATAAAACTGAAACCACAAAAATATAAAAAGAAAATATAATATACCTAGTATATGATTACATAACATAAATACTTATAATTATTTTTTTTTTACTAATTCAAATGCTTTTAATATTATTTTTTCTTGGTGAGTAAACAGTTGGAATATTAAACAATTTGTGTAGTTTATAGTAATAATACGATTATTAAACAATTTTACATGAAATAGTATGTTATCATTAGAATTAATTATACCACATAATAAACCACCTTGCCTAATCTTTATATTATCTAAGTCTAAAATATCTATCCAACGCACCATTGATCCTATTTTTAGGTCACTCACATTATCTATATATAAATAACCTTTTAAGATTTTATTGTACTTTTTCAATTTTTCACGGTCTAAGTTTAAGTGTTGAAGTATATTATTCTTATTAGATTTAACTAATTCAATATCTAAATTTGCTAGATTTGCATTATTAGGATTATCTAATGCTCTTTCTAGTAATGTTAAATCCATATATTAATATTTATTAATATTTATTAATATTTATTAATATTTATTAATATTTATTCTACAATTTTAAATTTATAATCATAATCATAAAATAATTTATATATAAACTTATCATAATTACACCATTCAGTATTACTTATTAATGAAATAATATATTTATTATTTTGTAAATAGAGGTAATAATAATTTCCTGGAACTCTTTTAAAATTACATATTGCAGCATTTACAGTATTATTCAATTCGTGTGTTTCTAATATACTATTTGCTTGACAACGTAAAAATTCAATCTGTTGCGCAATTAATTCTAATTTACCATAAGTTACATAGTCTTGTCTAATAATTTCTAAATCACTATTCACTTTGTTACTATCTAAATTTATCATACTAAATAGCCTAGTTATATTATCTTTATCTAGGTTACTCAATGCCATTTAAACCGTAACAAAGTGTAATATAAATTATATATAATATGTTTAAATCATTTAATAAACAACTATTTATTATACTATTTTTTGCTTATATAATTATATATTGTTATAGTACTAGTATTATATATAATATAAAAATGACACGTAAAATACTAACAGTAGTATTTGATATGGATGAAACACTCGGTCATTTCAATCAATTATATATATTCTTTAATTTAGTACAAACATTTTTTAATAGACAGTTAAATACTTATGAATTATATAATATATTCGATTTGTTTCCTGAATTTTTACGACCAAATATAATACCATTATTAAAACGTATAGTTAAAAAACATGAAACAAACGTGTGCGATTATGTTATGCTATATACAAATAATAGCGGTCCTAAATATTGGAGTCAAACTATAATAGATTATTTTAACTATAAATTAAAATACGATTTATTTACACAAATAATATCTTCGTTTAAAATTAATAATCGACCCATTGACTTGCATAATAGTGGTAACAAAAAAAGTTACAAACATTATTTGAACTGCACTCGACTACCAAAAACAACACAAGTTTGCTTTATAGATGACCAATATTATAAAGATATGGAACATGATAATGTTGTCTATATAAATATTAAACCATATGTCTATAATTTAACGTTTAAAGTTATGGCATCTAGATATTATGATAGTAATGTTAAAGAGTTATTTAAACAATGTACTCGTGATAAATTTATAAAATATATATTATTATATACAAAAAATTATAATTTAAACTATTTAAATAAAAGTCTTGTTGAATGTAACATTGATGTTTTAATAACACAAAGAATGATTAAAGAAATAGATAATTTTTTTATAGAAAATTATCATAAGTCTAACTAAATATAATTATAATCCCTAAATTGTATATTAAGAAACTAATTATAGATAATGGTTCTATATAATCTATAATATCAATTTCATAGTCTTCCATATAAAACAACTAATTTTATATAATATACTACATCAAGTTTGGTTTTAAAATCAATTTAAAAACTATATAAAAATTTCTTACTATTATTTTTATTAAGAATAATAGTAACGTAATATTAAAATAAATGACACAATTATGGAGTAGAATAATTTTAGGTTCAACAAGTATTTATGTCATGGTTCCAGTTATATTTATATTTTTGGATAAAACTAGTATAACTAGTGTATATTTTTCTAATCTACTTGCTAGTATTCTAACTATAACAACAATTATTAGTTTAGTTAATTGGTTTCACCTTAACCATTATAATCCTTATCTATTTTATGATAGAGTTTTTGCTAATTTTTCTCTAGGTTTAATGGTAATAAATTGTTTTAGTGAAACTAATTATAAAAATGCATATTATTTATTATCATTTTTATTAATGTCATGTTTATGTTTCTGTATATCGTGTTGTTTTACTGATTATATAATAGATAGCATTAGAAAAATAAATCTATTAAATAATATATACTTTAAATATAATAGATACTTTAAACCTAATAGGTATTTAAGTGTATTATTTCATATACTATTTAGATATTTTGCATTTTTATTTACTAGTTTATCAACACAATATAATTGTGATTATATTCTATCATTTAGTATAAAATATTTTACTAGTATTGCTTTTCTTATACCACTTAATAAATTTGTCAATAATGACAACTATCATATAATGTATTTTTTAACAACAATTTATTTTATACTTACAACAATAATGTATGTAATTATTAGTGGTATTTTAGATAGTAATTTATAATATGAAGCCTATAATTTGTTGTTCTAATTGCATTTTTAAATATTGAAAAAAACTTGTACTTAATAGTATAAAAACACCAGCTGTAAATAACATAGAACGTTCTATTTTATTAGACCGAATTTTAATGGTATATATTGGATTATAACATATAACTAATATTAAACCTATTAAAATTTTTAATATTGTTTCAACAATTAATAAATATTTAGGAGCATATTTATATATATTAAATAAACCAATAATATATAATATTAAGGAGAGATATATTAAATATATTATTATATATTTGTGTCTAAATATCATTAATAATATAAGTAAATAAAAAATATATGTAATATAATAGATAGTTTAAAAAAATGTCAAACTTATCCGATGAAACTGATGGAAAAATAATTAAAAAAATAATGACTAAATTAAGTAGTATATTAATTCAAGTATTAGACACTACTAAAAATATAAAAAAACAATTAATTCAAGATGGTGAAATATTAGAAGATTCAAATTCTAAATTAATAATTATTATAATTAATGCGTTTATTTCAATAGTTATTCTATTATTTGTATTTATTGATAGTTTTAATAAAAATATTATAGCAATGAAAGTCGTATATTCTATATGTTTTATTTGGTTATTAATTATTATTTTATTAAATAGTAATATTAAAGACTTTAGTTTAAAAGACGTTAGGAATATTCTTAAAATTAAAGCTATCATTGTTCCAACAATGATATTAATACTTTTTTTTGATTTCTTTATTAATTTATCAAGTAAAATGCCTAAAAAAGTTCCTGTTTTACAAGAATTGGATGATAATAACACTACTTCAAAATATGATGATAAGGATAATAATGTAAAAACAAGTAATAATAAAACCCCAAATTATATATCAAATTTTCAACAAAATACATGCATGAAAGAAGAAAGAGGAGATGGTTTAAATATAATAGTTTGGATTATTATAGGGGTATTTTTTGGTATTTATATTCTTTTTATGTTTTTTCAAAACTTACCATTTATTAATTTTAATAATAAAGAAAAACTTATTGAGTATAAACTAATGTTTAAGAATTTATATGCAACAGGATTCGGTTTAATTGCACCTACTACAATATTAAGTAGTTTAATAAATAATAAATTTAGTATTGGTACTACACTAGAAATTGTCAAATGGAGTAGTTTAGTAGTAGTAATAATAACTATTATAGTAGATGTCAATGTTTTAAAAAAAATGTATATGGGTATTCATGATAAAAGCGTAGATATTGGTGGGCGACCTCTAAATACTAGTAATAGTTTATCACCATATTCAGGAGGAAAAAAAACAATAAACAAAAAAACAATAAACAAAAAAAACAATAAACAAAAGTAAATCAAAATAAATTATAATTTTTTAATAATATTTTATTTAATTTAAAATATTATTTTAATCTAAATTTTACTTATCTTATTTTGGTGTATTAAAAACTACTACCAAATCCACCACCAAGAGCACTATTTGCAGCCATTGGTTCCATTGCATCCATAAATGCCATGTTCATCGCTTGATTTTGTACTTGTGTTGGCTGTCCATTAATCATATTAGGCAAACTATCAATCATTGATATGTTATTTTGTGGCATTTGCTGTGGTGGAGGCTGCATAATTGTATTATTAAGAGTATCTGCTCTACTAACTTGATGTATTCCAGGTGTAACTATTGGTTGACTAACTTTAACATTTCCATAGGTTTGAGAAGATGGCTGTTGAGAACCATTCCATAATTCCATGAATCTGTCAAACATTATATTAATTTTAGACCCTAAACGGGTTTGCATAGTAAATAATATAATTAATACAGGAAGAACAAAATTAATTTCATTAAAGCGATGATAGTTAGTTTTGCTATAGGTAGGTATATATCTAATAGTTTTATCTATAAACCATATAGCAAAGAATATAATTAATAATTGAGCTATAACTTCTATTAGAATTTCGGGTGTTCCTTTCATATCATCCTCTTGAGGTATATATGTCTTAATTAGCTTAAGTACAATTATTATAGGTATAACTGCAATTAATATGTATTGCATTAAGTTTAGCATATTTGCTTTATTTTCACTGTCAAAATTGAAAACGTGGTTAAAAAAACCTGATGCGCTATATTTTGTTTCTCCTCCTATTATTTCTTCGTCTAAAGCCATATATTATTTATATAGAGAAATAAAATTATAAAAGATATAAATTATAAAACATATTAAATATACTTTACTAAATAATTTATATTTTGTAAAATATTTCTAGATTATGTTAAAACGACATTTAGATAGTCTAAATTATAAAGATGGTACTTATCACCCCGAAAATCAATATTTAAACTTGATAAACGATATAATATCTGAAAACCAGGTTTTTGAAGGTAGAAATGGAACTACGTTGTCTATTTTTGGTAGTGCAATGGTATTTAGCTTAAAAGATAATATTATACCAGTTTTAACTACCAAGAAAATGGCGTGGAAAACTTGTTTTAAAGAGTTAATGTGGTTTATACAAGGAAATACTGATAATAGTATTTTACAAAAACAAAATGTTAAAATCTGGGATGCAAATGCTAGTCCTGAGTTTTTAAGTTCGCGTGGTTTATCACATTATAAAGTAAATGATTTAGGACCAATATATGGTTTTCAATGGCGTCATTTTAATGCAGAGTATAAAGGCGCCGGTCATGATTATACAGATAAAGGACGTGACCAATTAAAAGAAATTATTGATACATTAAAAAATCCAGAAACTCGTAATTCGCGTAGATTAATATTAACAGCGTGGAATCCACAACAAATAGATGAAATGGTGCTTCCTCCCTGTCATATACTATGTCAATTTAATGTTACAGATAATCGTTATTTATCATGTAGTCTATATCAACGTAGTGGTGATGTAGGATTAGGTGTTCCATTTAATATATTATCATATAGTATATTGACTCGATTAATAGCAGATATTTGTGGATTAGAAGCATTAGAATTTATATATTATTTAGGTAATGCTCATATTTATAGTGATCATATAGAGGGTTTATTAAAACAGTCAAAAAGACAGCCTTATAAATTTCCTAAATTAGACATAGTTAATTCTCCTAAAAATATTGAAGATTATACAATAGATAATTTAATACTTTCTGAATATAATTATCATGAAACAATTAAATTACAAATGCGGCAATAATAACTTAAAAAAATAACTATAGTTTAATATTATTATAATATGAGTAGTTCATCTGCTATAGCTAGTGCTAGACGTCGTCGTACTACTAATGAAACTGGACAACCCCAGCAAAATAGTAATAATACACAAGATATAAGTCAAGAAACTAGTGTTAAAAATCGTGTAAATTTTATAACTATATTAGAGTTTCACGAAAATAGGATAAAAAGTCTAGAAAAAGAATTAGCTCTAGTAAAAGAAGCCAAAAGTCTAGTCGTTAATAATAGAGGTATAGATTTATCTAGTAATGAAGTAGATGAAATAATCGCTAACTGTAATAGTAATTTTACTAATATAGAAAAGATAAATGAAAATACTGGTTTAGAAATAAAGAGTCTACATCAAGAGATTGATAATTTAAAAAAATCTAATACTGAATTACAAAATATTATAATAAAAACACAATCTTTAGCTCTTGAGAGTAGTAATCTAGTTAATAAACTATCAGAAAAATTTGAAGATATAGATAAATTACAACGATTACAAGATAATACTAGTAAAACTAGTGATGGATTAGATTTTTCAATATTAAGTAAACTATTTAATAGTGATTCTTTAAATCTAGATGAATATAGTGATTCAACTAATTCTAGCGAAGTTGAAGCTAATACAAATAAAATAGACATTATAGATGATAGTGCATCTAAAATAGATGTTATAGATGATAGTGCTAGTGATGTATTAAATATAGAGGATGTAATAAGTGAAAAAAATAACACGACTAAGCAAAGCGTAGATATAATATTAGATAGTGAAAAAGAAAGAGATAAAGTTGCTGAAATTTTATAATTTGTATATCTAGTTTTAAATAATAATACGTAAAATATTTATTATTATTTATGTTTAAATGTATAAAATAAATTAAAATAGATTATTAGAATGTATATTTTTGTTAATCTATTGATACTATGTCTAGTTATATTTTTTTATATACACATAAATAGTTATAGAAGACCAAGTAATTATTTAGAAATATATGAATTAGTGAATCCGTCAAAACAAAATTTAGAAGACATTTTTAATTATAGACAGCCCGTACTAATAAAAGATGTGTCTATTGATAATTTTAATTTATTAAATCTAGATTATCTAATTAATAATTACTATAGTTTTGATATAAATATTCATAATAATGAAACCGATAATGAAATCTTATTAAATTTGAGAGATTCAATGTCATTATTTGAAAATGATATTTCAAGTAGTTATATATCATATAATAATATAAATTTTATGCAGGAGACAACTATAGAAAAAAATATAAGCAATTATGATATATATTTTCGACCAGTAAATACAACTTTATGTAAATATGATTTTATAATTGGAACAAAAAATAGTTCTACTAAATTAAAAAGTGAATTATTTTCAAGAAATTATTTCTTAATTATATCAGGAAAAATAGAAGTAACTTTAATACCTCCAAAATACAATAAATTTTTACATTTATATCAAGATTATACTAATTTAGAAACAAAATCTAAAATAAACATTGAGAATATTGATAGTAAATATAGTAATGATTATAGTAAAACTAAATCTTTAAAGATTACACTAGAACCAAATGAAATTATTAATATACCACATAACTGGTTTTATAGCATAAAAGTGTTAGAAGACAACACGTTAGTATATAATTTAAAATATAGAACTTTGTTATTTAATTTTTCTATATTTCCAGAAATGTTTTTAAGTATACTACAAAAAAATAATTCAAGAGAAATAATTACAAAAATTATAAATTTTGATAATAGTTTAGAGTCAAATAAAGAGTCTTTATAAATAATACATGAAATATGATTAAGAATTATAGTATTGAAAATATATTAAATACAGGAAATTATAATAATATTTATTTATGTAGTCGCGATTTATCTATAAATAAATATATTATTAAAGAAGAAAAGTCAAACATTAAACTATTACGTCATGAATACGAAATTTATAAAACACTTGACATAAATAATGTTACTTGTAATATTATAGAATATTTTAAATATAAAAACAATAATTACTTAGTATTAAACAATAATGGTATAGATTTATATAAATTTAAAAAATTATATAATAAAAGTGATAATTATCATAATTATGTTGTTGCTATAATTATAAAAATTATATCTAATTTAAGTTTTGTACATAGTTGTAAAATACTTCATCGAGATATTAAACCTAGTAATATATGTATTAAAAATAATATTATAAGTATTATTGATTATGGATTTTCAATAAAATATACTTATAGAGGAAAACATCGTGAAAATTTAGTACAAGAAAGAATTATTGGTACTCCTAACTTTATAAGTGAAAATATCTTATTAAAAAACACACCATCTTTGAGAGATGATATTGAATCTATTATTTATGTATTTATCTTTTTACTCTTTACTAAAAAACAATATAATATTTATAAAAATTTAGATTTATATGAAAAAAAAAATAGCATTTTTATTATAAATGTACTAAAAAACTATATTAAACGGGATGACTTTTATTCTTATAAATTTAAAATTTTAAATAATCTTATAAATTATATTAAAAATATAGATTATTATGAAATACCAGAATATAATTATTTAAAAAATAAAATATATTATATATTTAAAATATAAAGATTAATTATTAATTATAATTATAAAATAGTATGTCTCCAAAACAGCCAACCGGTAATGATAAAACAGTTGGAAGAGTAAAATGGTTTAATAATAAGTCTGGTTATGGATTTATTACTATTTTAAATAACACCAATAACAACCAAGATATTTTTGTTCATCATACATCTCTATCTGTGCAAACAAATAGTTATAAGACACTATATGAAGGTGAGTATGTTGAATTTGCAATTTCACCCATTGAAAATAATTCAGAACATAAAGAACAGGCAAGTAGTGTTAGTGGAATTTGCGGAGGACCTTTACTATGTGAAACGCGTAGCGGTCGTTCAAGGAAATAAAAGAAGATAGGGGTAAAGAGGAGGTGATAGAAAGGAG
>CERI01101958.1_pt1 | contig 16780 bp, 23 predicted proteins | sample 350261 | NCBI WGS metagenome assembly CERI01 (sample SAMEA2620979, study PRJEB7988) | marine metagenome | isolation source: saline water (ENVO:00002010), including
CTTAGCTGCTGAAGTTGCTAGAGCTGAGGCAAACGATGCTAAGCACGATAAAGCTGATGCTGAATTAACTGCTGACTTAGCTGTTGAAGTTACAAGAGCTACTGACGAAGAAGCTAGACTTGATGATGCAATTAAAGCTGAAGGAGCTTCAAGAAAGGCTGCTGATGATAGTTTACAATCTACTATTGATCAGGTATACTCTGAACATGTTAATTACTCTATGTTCAATAACTCTAGATTCGATACTGAAAAAGCAAGAGCAATCGCTGCTGAAGAAGCTAACGCTAGCGCAATTGAAACTATCTTAGATGGTTCTACTGTTGATTTAGATCAATTCAAAGAAATCGTAGATTTCGTTGAAGCTATTGATTTAGAGAATGACAATGAATTATTAGCTGCTATCTCTAACATTAACGCTAGTATTACGGATCACGTTGCTCTATTAGAGAATGCTGATAGTGCTATCTTAGATGAGTTATCTGATCATAAAATAGCTAACGATGCTGATTTTGCTACAGTAAACACTAACCTTCAGGTTGAAACTGATTCAAGAATTGAAGCAATTAACGGTCTTTCTGATTCTTTTGATGCATATAAAGATGAGACTGATACTGAGTTTTTAGATGTTAACACTTCAATTGGTGTTGAAGCTGATGCAAGAATCGCAGGAGATGCTGCATTACAAGCACAAATCAATTCTGATGTTGCTTCTTTAACTGCTAAGATCGATGCAGATATCGCTGCTGAGCAAGCTGCAAGAATCGCAGGTGATGAAGACTTGAATGAAAAAGTAGAAGATATCATCTCTAACACTGACGTTACTAAAGTTGACTCTTTCCAAGAGGCAATCGATAAAGTTAACGCAATTGGTGCTAAGAACTTTGATAGCATTTACTCTAAGAAAGTATCGGTTACTTTTGACGCTGCTACTGGAGTTGTTTCATTAGACTCTGCTGTTAAACCAGAATCAATGATGTTATACATCAACGGTTTATTAGTTGAGAATGGAAGCGACTATACTGAAGTTGAAGTTGACGGTGCTGTTACAGGTGCTACATTAAGTGGAGACGCTTTAGACCTGGCTAACGCTGGAGCTAAATTAATGTCTTACGGTGTACACGGTTCTTTCGAGAACATTGAGTTCGAGGATAATGCAAAATAGTATTTTACTATTAACAAGGCACAAGGGGAGCCTAATCCCCTTTAAATTAAACAAAAAAACCTTAATAAAATGGAATTACATTTATTATTACTAGATGATCCAATGGATCCATCGTCTAAAATGAGTGCTGAACAATTTGAAAGCATCAAGGACGACATGCTTCGCGCTTACGACGAAGCAAAAATGGCCAAAAGAGACGTTAAAGCTGAAAAAAGAAGCTGGGAATACAAGAAAGCTTTTGACCAAAGATCTGAAAACGAGCTTAATGACTTAGAATCAAGAGTTGAAAATTTAAAAGATAAAAGAGATCATGAGCTTAAATCGGCAACTAGAGATGTAACAGATGTTACTCTAAAAGCAGATAACATGTTCAGTGACATTTTCCAAACTTTTCAATCAGGAAAAGCTGAGCTTGAAGCATACAGTGATGCTGGAAAATTGTCAATGGCTCAAGGTGCATTCTTAGATCAAATTGACAGATTCTTTGAAAATGTTTATCATGATTTTAACGATGAATTCAAAACATTAAGACGTGATGCTGATCAATCTGGCACAGCTTCTGAGTTTACTGATAAATTTGAATTAGCTTCAGAATATGCAGAATCTATCATGGATGATTATTATAGCGGTGTTAAGGAACTTCAAAATTCTTATACACAACACGATGAAAAAAGTAAAGAGAAGAAAAGTGCAAGAGAAGCACAAGCAGCTCAATTTGAAGCAGAGGTTACGTCTATTAAGCAAGACCTTGACGCTGCTGAGAAAGCTGGAGATGATGAAGGAGTGAAGAAATATAACGCAGAGCTCCATAAGCTACAGAAGGAACAAAGTGATAGAAATTTCGAATATAATGTTGAAGATCGTCGTGATGCTTCACTCTTTGCTTCATTAGAACAAAGATTCAATCAACTTATTGAAGACATGCATTCGAAGCTTTCTTTTATTGCGGATGCATTCCAACAGGCTTCGGAAGATGGTTCTGAAATTATTTTCCACCGAACTGGAAGCGTAATGACACCTGAACATCTTTACTCATACGCAAAGAACACTTTTGCTGAGGAAGATATAAAGGCTGCTTATGCTGAATTAGAATCAGTTACTGAAGATTATAATCAATTTGACGCTCAAGTTAAAGCTGAAGCTGAACAAAGATTAAGACAAGTTAATTCTGGAATCGTTAATTTAGGTTCTTGGAGAAGAGATCTTAATCTTGCTATTAAAGCTTCAGATGCTGATCTGCATGCTGGAGAAGTTGCTAGCATAGACAAAGAAATCGAGCAATTAACAAATGTTAAAGACAAACTCGAAAACGAGATTACACATTTCAAAGCCCATAAAGCTGTGAAAGAAGGTGAGTTAGCTAATGCAAAGTCCGAAAGAGCTCAATTAGATCCTGCAGATCCAGATGAAGCTACACAAATAGCAAAGCTAGATGCGGCGATAGAGCAATATGAGATTGTTATCGAAACTCTCAATTTAGAGATACGTAATGAAACTGATCATAAAGCGTCAATTGTTTCAGACATAAGTGAAGCTGTAGCTATGAAAGAACATAAAATTGCTGTTTTCGAAAACGCTGTGCAACATGTGGCAATTTATCAAGCTGATTACGATAGAGTAAAGGAAAGAGTTATTAAGAAACAACTAGAGTACTCTGACTTTTTAGTATATTCTGAAGATGATAGAATGCAGAGAATCAATCAAATCGCTGAACTTCAGGAAGCTGTTGATGCAGTTGATGTATTTGCTGTTGTTATTGACTTCAGAAATGGTAATATGGGTGACATAAGAATTTCTGATTCTAGTGATTCACATCTGTCATAGTATCGATTTTTATAATCTAATTGGTTTATTTAACCTTGATAAAAGGAGGACTTCGGTCCTCCTTTTTTATTTTCTACCTGAAACAACAATTAAATTGTCTGATGCAAATTTACAGCCAATTAACCCAATTAATAACATCAAGATCATGATCGGTGTTGATGCATTGCCTGAAACTACAAGGCTATAGTTCCAGAGCCCGTGATAGGCAATTCCTGATGTGATTCCAATTAGGGAATAAGTATAGAATCTAAGTGTATCGTTTTTTAGAAGAACAATATCAAAAAGTGATCTGTTACCATATTTACCTCTTCTTGTTTTACCCAGAGAAATCCAATATCCTGTAAACATTCCAAAGATCATATGCGCAAGTGTTGAACTTACATTTCTAATCAAAAGCACTTGTTCTCCATATTGTCTTAAGTAGCCCATATTTTCAACCATTGCAAATCCAAGACCAACCATTCCAAGATAGAACATTGTTCCAATAGGATGGTCCCCTTTTTGTCTCAAGATCTTGTACATAATCATAAATGCCACAAATTTAGCCAACTCTTCATGCAAGGCAACGCCTTTAAAGTAAAATAGAAATGGCTCGGTTAAATATTCAATTTTACTATACGGTACTGCAAGGTTGATTATCGATAGAATAGTAGTAGAAAGCATTCCGCCTGCAAAATAATATGCAGATTTTTTAATGCTTATTGATTTATAAGGTGATGTTATGTATATTATAAGTGAATATAAAACAGGCGGGCATATAAGTGAAATTAGTATTGATAAATTCATTAGATTAATTTATTTCATCTAGATCAATTCCATGTGTATCAAACCACCATTCTTTAGGTTTATCTTGGTGCTTGTCCTTTAGTCGTTCGTATCTAGCTTTAACTTTTTCTTGTCGTTCTATTTCCTTTTGAAAGAAATCGTGTTCAATAGACCCTCCTTCTGAATATAGTTTTCTTAGAAGTTTTCTAAGTACATATCCTTGTTTCTGCGGACCAGGTTTAAAACCTGCATCAATAATCTTATTAATAGCATCTATAAGAATATCGTTTTTTGTCAATTTATTCTTATCATTGATAATATCATTTAACCTGGAGAATCCAAATCCAACGTCAATATATTTACCCATTGTATTTACTATATTACCAATTTCTACACCATTATGGTAAAACTCTGTACAATATCCTCCCATCTCGCCGTCAGACCAAATACATTCATCGTCTAATTTAATAGGAATTCTATATCGTTCATATAGCCATTTCCATTCGTCAAATTTATCCGAATGTACCGTTACATGATCAACGGTTATTCCTAGCCACCCTCTAATAAATTCAATCCAAAAGTCTATTGCTTCACTAAGTTGCATTTTACCGAACGAGAAAAGACCGATCATTTTAAAGTGTAGCATATGAGTACCGTCTCCTATCTCGTCTAAATCATTAAGTCTAATACACGATTGTATATTTGCAATAGTAGTATTATCAGGATTTTTAAATTTATCTTTAAATTGTTGCATACCAGCTGGACAAAAAAGAGTAGTATCGTCATAGCTCTTGACATTAGAGTCTAACTTAAACGGAATTCCTCTTGATTCGCAAAAGTCTTCATAGAGTTTAATTAAGTCTCTCATAATTAATAGATGTTATATATTTGTATTTGTGCTTCACTTGACATTTTTCTCATGAATAATGCACCTGAGTCTCTCATATATTTAAGTTCACCGAAGCTTATAAACTCATATGTTTTAGGTAGAAGCCTTGAGCTACCTTTTAGTGAAATATCGTTCCAATTTACAAATGTTATAGGCCTTTCAGTCCATTTTATATTTAATACATTTAACATTGTCGGATAATAAACTTCGTCTGGTGCAAAGATGTCATCAAATGCTGAAGTCATATCATGTTCAAGAATTTCTTTTATTGTTTCTCGTGTCAGGCTCATCCATTGGCTTCTTTTTTCAAAATGATGCCTTTTAATAGTTGTTTTATTTTTAATCTGTTCGTATCTACTTTGTTCATCCATGTTTCCCATACTGGAAAGAATGTTCTCTTTTTTAGACAGTAGTTCATCTTTAATTATATTTGGACTGTGAATAGGAATGCAACTGTCAGATAATAATACAGCTACTTTATTTGCTTCATCTTTGAGTGCTTCTTCATATAATCTATTTGTTGCTCTCACCAGGCTAATATCTCCCCATTCAGTTTCTAATCTGTCTTCTATTATATGGTTCTTGAATATACTTTTAACATCACTTGGTTCTTTAGGATGAATGTAAATACTGTAAGAATCAGGCTCTAGTTCATTAAAGAATTTTTCCCATAGATCAGCATGTTTTATATCCCCATAGCTCATAAAACAGAATGCAACCTTTTCTCCTTTATTTTTATATAAATGTCCATTTTTTTCTAAGAATACTCTTAGCGTTTTTTCTTTGAGCTCATCTTCTTTCAATGAAGAAAGCCCCTTATTAGGATATTCTTTATTATTATAAACTGTTAAATAATCCCTGGTCTCATTTGATCCTGAAAACACATGGCATAATATATACGATCCTGAGTCTCTGTAATCATAAAATAAGATATCATCTCCATATTCTTTAAGCCCCTTTACTTTTTTTGTATTTAACAAAAATTTAAACGTTGATTCCTTCTTAAGAGGCGGCTCAGTACTGTAACCAAATGTTTCAAAGTCTTTCTTGTATACTTCTTGAATTAATTGTATAAGTTCAGCGTCCATATGATGAACTTCAAATACCTTCCTATTAGAATTATTATGTCGATTTAATTTTAAAGGTATATTGTATTCACTCATTAGAGAATCGAATTCTTCTGTTAAATTTTCCATCTTTAATACATGAGTTTTAACAGATTCGTCTAAATATAGATGCTGCTCAGTATAGTGATCTCCGTATGAACTACCGTGGTTGTTTACTGTTATTTTACCTCTATTTAGTATTTCACGCTTTAAATATTCGTTAAAAAATTGTACACCCACAAAATTAGCTTTTTCACCAACTCCTCCCCATTTACAATGAAATTCTGAAATAATTCTTTCATATGGATTTCTAACGACCATAAACCAGTCATATTTACTCCTTAGTCCTTCTTCTTTATTTGTAAAGATTTCGTGCCACCAACCATATTCTTTATGGTGTCTGCCCCATTCGATTCCAGCAGAAAATCCTTCATCCTCTATAGAAGTTCCGCCTGTTTTTGTAATATGTATAAATTTTAACTCTTTCATTTTATTATATGGAATATATTTTTTTTACCGTATGTAGTTTTTAAGCTTTCGTTCTCAATTTCTGTTAAATTTAATTTTGTGCAATTTCTTCTACATATAAATAGACATCCTTTAGGTAACATTTCAAACAGCTTAATAGTAATAGGATCCTGCATTGCAGTATTGTCAACATATACTACAGTTGCATCGCTTATATCAACTTTAAAAAAGTCTTCTTCTATAAAGACAATGTTATCACCACAGTATTTGTCTTTAATTTCATTTGCAGCCACCATTCTTTCTGCACTCAATTCAACACCACATGATTTTTTAGCATTATATTTTAATCCAACATGTACTACCATTTTACCAAGTCCACTTCCCATGTCGTAAAAAACTGTATCATTATTAAAATGTTCTTTAAACTGATTGACAATTGCTTCAGTTGATTGATAAGTGACTTCTCCGTATAGTTCAGCATATTCTGATTTAAATATGGTTTTATTCCTATATTCTCTTTCATAAGGATTTATCGAGTAAATTTCTCGTAGTGTTTTTTCTAGTAACATATCTTCCTTTTTTATTATATATTTTGGACTTTTGGTATTAGCCTAAAACTTTATTATTATATTCGATAAATATTAAATAAATACTAAACAAATTCAAATTATGACATTGGAACAAATATTAGGAATCGTAAGACATGCTTTAACCTTTATTGGAGGTATGTTAATTATGAAAGGTACAATTGATGCTACAGAATGGGCTGAACTTTCAGGAAGTGTAATCGCCGTTATAGGAGGTATATGGTCAATAGTAGATAAAAATAAAAAGAAGAGTCCTGTAAGCTAACAACTTCAGACATAACTAAAAGAACAGTGCATGTTTAATTTTATTCCTTTAGGTAAAAATGCGTCATCATCTTTGAAGCGAAAGTTCATAGGCATTGAAAATATTTCTATAGAAGATTTAAATCATGGTAGTCCATATTTATACTCACCAATTAGAAATATAATCTTTTGTTATAGAGATCCAATCGAAAGATATATTTCAAGTTGGAGAAGCAGATACGAAATGGGATGGCCTAGATATTATAAAAGGCCTTGGTATAATAAAGAGATTTCTTTATTCTCTAAATTCTCAAAGCCTGAGGACTATATACAAAGCATGATTAGTAAAGGAGAAAAGTTTTCACCTATGTTTGGTCATCAAACCCCACAAAGCGAGGTTTTAAGCCGTCAAAATATTAATGATATCAAATTCATAATTAATTTTAATGACATTAATAATTCACTTGATAAAATGCTAGATTTATTAGATATAGAATGTGACAATAAGTTAAATCACCTTCATTCTAATAGATTAGATAAAGAAGAAGTTAAAGGAAGGACTATATGTCCAGATGATTATAAAATACTGAGCGAAAGTTCTAGGACATGGTTAAAGGAAGGTTATAAGGAAGATTATAAACTTAAAGAACTAATGATAAAATTTAATAAATAATGAGGAAACTAGATTTTATAGTTATTGGAGCTCAAAAGTCAGGTACTACTTCGCTTCACGAGTACCTATCAAGGCATCCTGAAATTGGAGTCGGTACAAAAAAAGAATTACACTATTTCGATAAAGACAAATATTTTAAAAAAGGAATTAATTATTCAGATTATCATGAATTTTTTGACTTCAAAGAAGGAAAGAAAGTATATGGGGAAACAACACCTTCTTATATTTATAAAGAAAAATTTATAGACAGGATAAAGGAATACAATCCCGATATTAAATTAATTGTTTTACTTAGAAATCCAATTAAGAGGGCTTTCTCTCATTGGAATATGAGAAGAAATAGAGGAAATGAACATAGATCTTTTCATGAATGTGTTTTAAGCGAATTAGAACTTATTAAAGATAAAAACTACGAAGCTAATTTAAATCATTGCCTAGATAGAGGCAGATATTATAGACAAATAAAATATTTGTTAGATAATTTTCCTGCTGAAAATATTAAAATATTCAGTAGCAATGTTTTAAAGTCGTCTGCTGAAGATGTTTTAAATAATATATTCGATTTTTTAAAATTAGATAAAGATAAGTATAAATTCTCTCCTGTAGAAAAACATATGTTAAAATATAATTCTGAATTACAACAAGAGACTGTAGAATTACTAGAAGACTTTTATAAGGAAGACACTGAAAGATTGCTTACTTTATTAGAATGGGACAAGCATGCTCTTAGTTTTAAATAAAAACTTCAAAAATTATTTATAAAACATTTAAACAATCTAAAAAAAAGAATATATAATAAAATAAACATGGGGAATTAGCTCAGCTGGCAGAGCGTCTGCCTTGCACGCAGAAGGCCACCGGTTCGACTCCGGTATTCTCCACTGTTGCTCTTTACTTAAGGTCTGGAGTCTAAAAAGGTTTTGATGGTAGGACCAGTAATCAACCATTATTTAGGCCCGTTCGTCTAGGGGTTATGACGCTGGTTTTTCATCTCAGTAACAGGGGTTCGATTCCCCTACGGACTGCCACTAAAAAAAAACAAAGAGGATGAAATTATTTTTATCTCAAATACAAGATATTGACAACATTCCAGCATATTTAAAAAAACTGGGTGAACTTTCGCTAGAAGATAATAACATCATTCTTAACTATAGAAGTGATGAAGATACTTCTGATACTTATCTGGGATCAGGAATTACAATTCATTCTGGAGACGGTATAGACCAAGACATTACATTTAAGACAATAGATTTAAGCCTAGAATATCCCAGTTTAAGTGAATATACTGGATCCACTGGATTTTCAAACCTGGGCTTCTCAACTGAACTAAATGATATTGTTATTAGAAACTATAGCGGAAACGGCGTAAGACTGTTAGCAGAAGGCGACATAATAAACGGAGGTACATTTTAATTATGAAAGAACGTTATAATACAATCCTACTAAAAAGCTCTGAGGTAGCTGGACAGATTCCTCAAGCATCTGATCTCATGCCAGGAGAACTTGCTATTAATATAGCAGATGGTAAATTATACACACTTAAATTGACTGATGGTCAATATGAAGTAATTGAACTCGCAAGTCCTGTTACAGGAAGTGGCACAGGAGGAGGAACTACATCACCTAGCATTCAAAACCTAGTTTGGAGTCTTGCATCTGGTGACAGCAATGTTGAAAGATATCCTGCATACGGATATTATGACTACAGTCATTCGATGTTTATTATTAGACCTGATGAACTGGACTCAAATCCAATGATCGTTCACGGTCTAGAAGTTGAGGTTGCAGGTTATACACCGGGTTATACTTTTTCAAATCAAACCCTTAAAATGGCCCATACTACTGACTTGGAATTTGGTGATAATGTAAAAGTAGACTTAACTAATATTAACGGTGTTACTGATTTGACTACAGTAAAAGGAAGCTTTGACTGGACTATTAACGGTTCAGGATATCAAGCATTTGATTTTGATACTAATTTTGAATGGAATGGACAAGACAGTATTTTAGTAATACATGAAAACCGCGACGGATCTTGGGGTTCAGGATTTGGATGGGCTGAATGTCATTTCGATAATACTTATTATAGTTCATGGTTCGCATATCAAGACAATAGTTATCCTTCAGGTTATGGAACAAAGGACCAGTCTTATCGTCCAAACTTTAAATTAAAATATTAATCATGGTAAATAATGTACAGTTTGAATCGGACTTGGCGCAATTCGGACAAGTAGAAGCAATAGGTGAAAATAATTCGAGAAGTTATATTATTGTTATTTCAGGTGTAACTGCGACTGCAGCTCAAATTGATGCTGTTGCTACAACTCATCTTAGTTCAGACTATTCTATAAAAAGAGAGTCTACTCTTGTCGATGGTCTATTTAAGTCAATATGGGTAAAAGATTAGCCGTTGATTTTAATAAATGCCCTTACGATATTATCTTTTAATTCGTCGCTAGCAGCATTTACCCAAAGCCAAAGATAAGATTTTTCTAGTCCTTGTAGCTGTTCTCTTTTTGCATTTACTATTTTCTCTAAGTCTTCTATATTAAAATCTGATAGGTCAGTTTCTATGTCAAGGTCTATGCATATTAAAGTAAGTTCTAATACATTATATTCTTCGTAGTACTTTGTAGCCTTTACATATATTTCTGTTAGACTTTCATCATCTGTTTTGTCAGGATGTGTAATCTTAACAATGTCCCTGTATATTTTTTTAGCCTTATTTTCAGTGTCTTTATCAACTTTAAAGTCTTCTTCTTTCTTTTTCTTTTCTGTATCAGTTGATATTTCAGGAGCAGGAGGTTCAACTCCCATTTCCTCTCTTACTTTTGCTATTCTTTCTAAAAATTCAGGCTTGTGATTCTCTATAAATTCATTTTTATATTCTGAATCTAATAGAAGAAAGTCATATTCTTTCATTAACTTCTTAATTTCAAGACTTCTAAGCTTAGACATTATTATCTTCTTTCTTTTCTCTTTTTCCTATTCTCTTTGAAAGTATTCTAATCGACGTGTCTATTTTATCGCTTAATGTTTCTTCACTTCTGTCCGATATTCCTTGCATCTTCTTAAGCATAATACTTTCGATATTATTGTTTTTAAGTTTAATATCTGATATATTTTTAATTATTTGCCTTTTAAGTATATCGCTTTTCTTTTTATTTCTTATAATTAAAAATAAATTAATAGCGTTAAATATAAGAAGTACAATGATGATCAATGTTGTAGTGTCCATAATAGTATTATTTTATATTTTATATATTGATGTTTTAATACATCAGCACACGATTTAAGATATATAGCGTATGATATATAATAAAATAAATAACGCTAAAGATGAAGTATATTAAAACACTCGAACAGTTCACTAACGGGTTTAAAGTGCAGGAAGAAAACACTAACTCTGAAATCGTCGAAGAATCAGTAATTAATGAATGGGGATCTTCAGATCAATCTATCTTTTTAGATGCAATGCACAAAGATGCTGGTAAGCCAAAGAAAATGCCTAGCCCATTTGATATCAAACTAAGACAGGCTGCTGAAGATGCTGTTGATTCTTATTGGGATGAATGGCCAGAATATAAATCAGACAGAGAAGGTTTAGTTGATAATGCAGTTAGAAGTTACTTGAGAAGATACTTTAAGAAAGACTTTGAAATGTTAACGAAAATGTTTTCTTAAAATATACAAATGTAAATAATAAAACATATGAAATACGTTAAAACATTTGAACAATTCGTAAACGAAGAACGCGAATCAGCAATCAGCGAAGCTATGACTCCAGAAGAAAAAAAGGAAAAAAGAAAGGCAAGAAGACTCGCTAAAAAACAAGCAATGAAGTCTTCTAGTAATAAAAACATGGATGCTGATATTGAAGACATTGAAAATATGATTGAAGTAGAACCTTCTAAATCAATGGCACAGGCAGTAGAGAGATATAAAGCAGAAATGATTAAGTTTCAAGAACTACAGAAGGAATTTGTAATGACATCTAAAGATAATGTTGCAAAAAGAGAAATCTTAAAGAAAAAGCTTGTTGCACAATCTAAAATATCTAAGAAGGCTGAAGCTGACTTTGAGAAAATAGTTTCCAAAGAAGATGAAGATGCTGACGGCCTATTCTTTTAATAAATCTTAATTATTATGGACGATAAACCTAACTCTCCTGTATGCCCCTGCGGTGGAAATTGTAACTGCAGCAAAAAATCTAAATGTAATCAATAAATTTGTAAACATTTAATCAGAATGTGCATATAAGATCTAAAATATTATTATGTACTGGTGGAAATTATATAAAGATATTAAGCTTTGGAGAAAGTTTTCTAAAATATCTAAATCATCTCGTAAAAAGCTAGAAGAATACGATCTCAGGGTTGATATGCTAGGACGCATTTATACTGTAGTTAATCTACCTGAAGAGGTTTCAAACGGAAATGAATATATGCACGAAGCATGGGTTCTTCAAAATCTAGGTCCGTATAATAAAGCACTTGAACAAGTTGGACTTGCAGGCTATGTTTTCCCGGAAATGAGAAAGATTGAAGAACCTGGCACATCAGCGTATCTCTTAGTTCTCTATCCTGAAGTTGATTCACTTTCATTTTTAAGATTTATTCTTAATTTATTATTATGGACCGGAGGATTTTTTATTCTCAGGTTTGCGTTTAGAATTACATCAGAATATGTCGACTATGGTTCAATAGGAGACTGGATATCAAAATACTTATTTTAATGGATATATTTAGCAGAAATACGGAACAGGATAGTAATATAGAACTTCCTGAACAAAACTATTCTATAGAAAGAGTAGAAGTAAACGGTAAAAGACATTATCAAGTTACCGATTCAGATGGTTCTATAATAGGTGTTATGCCAAGTGTTACTAGTGTATTAGGTGCAACCAAAGACACTTCTGGCCTAGACAGATGGCGAAAAAGAGTAGGAGAGGCACAAGCAGAAAAGATCGGAAAGGATGCTACTGATAGAGGAACTGTAATGCATCGTCTCTGTGAGCTTTATTGTAATTTTCCTTCTACCATGAAAAAGGAAGAGAAATTACAGCAAATGTTAGAGGATTGCAGACATGATGAAGAAATATTACAGTTTGACGCAAGGGCAATTGTAGTAGGAAGTCAGCTGTTCTACAATTTTTATCAGACAGGATTCTTTGATAGAATTAAAAAAGGTGTATTTCAAGAAAAGTTCCTATGGAATAAGTTAGAACACGAAGGAGAAGACCTTTCATATGCAGGTACTGTAGATAATTTCAGTGAAATGGACGATGATATATTAAAGGTAGTTGATTTCAAGACTTCTAAAAAAGCCAAAGACGAAAAGTGGATCATAAGTTATAAAAAGCAATGTGCAGCGTATGCATACGCAATTAAAGAAAGATATAATCTTATGCCACAGGGCGCTGAGATCTGGATTTCAAATGAAGTCGATAGATTTCCACAGTGTTTTACTTTAAATGAAAGCGACCTTAAGTTTTATTTCAAAGAATTTTTAAAGGATAGGATTAAATTTAATAGTCTCTTTAATAAAAAATCTATTGATGACATCTTATAATAACAATATATAAACAAACAAGTTATTTGCAATGAAATATTTACATGAATCCTTTAATCAGTTCGTAAATGAAAGCCTAATAAAAGACTATGTCAAAAAATTTGGCGATAAAATGATAGGTTCTCCGTGGGAGACTGTAGAAGGATGGATAGAAGGTATCAGAGGAATTAGTACAAATGACAGGGATCAGATTAAGGATCAGATAGCGTCAAAGTATTATCCTAATGAAAAGCAGACCGACCCTGAACTTATGGCTAAAATGGAAGAAGAAGCTATTAATAAGAATGCAGAATGTCCAAGATGCGGTAAATCTGAAACGGGTTGCGTTTGTAATGAAAGAGATCCTTATAGTACAGTAAATGCATATCGTGCACCTTCCGGTGATAAAAAGAAAAAAGAAGATTTTAAATAGTATGAAGTTAATAGAATTCATAAAAAAGAACAAACTGTATATTTTAGGATTAATTGTCTTAATATTTTTTTTCAGATCATGTAATAGAGGAAGAACTATTACAAAAATGGAAAAAGAAACAGTAAAAATGGAGAGCAAAATTGATAGCCTTCAAACCATAAATAAAATCCAAAGTGATTCAATTTTAAAGTTTCCTGAAACTTTAAGAAAAGAGCGCCTTTCGATTTATTTGAGTCTCGATGACACTATTTCAAGAGTTGATAGAAGCTCTCAGTTAATGGGCCTTCATCAGATGATTAAAGACAGTGTAAAAAATCTAACTAAATAATGGAATATTTTAAAACATTCGACCTTTTTGTAAACGAGTCTTATTATAATCTTATTATAGAAGGAATAATGAGTGAGCTTCATATGATGGCAAAAGAAGCTAAGAATGAGGCTGAATTCATTAAAGACTTTTTTAAAGACTACGGCGATAAGATAAAGAAATCAAAGGAGTCTGTAGAATGGGTAAAAAGCCTTTATAATGATACAGTAAAAGAATCTCGTTTACATGGAAAGCACGCAGACTATAAACCCAGAAAGAAAAAGAGTCTTTCACGTAAAACCAAAGAGAAGATTGCCCGTGATGCTAGAAAGAAAGGTAACAAAAGAAATAAAGATGACATTGAAAGTCTTGAATTAAGAACTGCTGCAGGAATGCAAGAACAATATCAAAATGAATTTAATGTTACAGAAGCAGAATTATATTTATATGAAAAGCTTTCTAAAAGCCAACGCTCTAACTTAAAAGATTCTGAGTTTGTTTTTCCTGAAAAAAGATCATGGCCCATACATACTTCAAAGCAAGCAAAAATTGCTCTTGTTTTTGCAACATGGCCACAACATGAAAAAGTTAAAGATATCGTAGTAAAAACCGTACTAAAAAAATACCCTGAACTTAAAGGTGTAGGTGCTTCAAAGTAAATAAAATGGAAAACAAAAAGAATTATATTATTGTGTTTGAATATACTACAGGAAAGAAAGAAGAAATAAACATTTCTACTTCTAATCTTGAGTTTACACTAGATCAGTATTCTAGAAATAGAGATCATATTCTAAAATATAAAATAAAAGAAATAAGATGAACACTAAAAAGGGAAAGATAATATTGCCAGCTACAGACCCAAGTTCAATTGATGTTAATAAATTAAAACCAGGTCAAGTTGTCCTATTTGGTGATTCTACTAAAGAAGGTTCTATTTCAATGAAGAGAAAAGACGGTAGAATAAACGACCTTACTGAATTGGGATCAAGCGATGGCTCTTCATCCGGATCTGTATCATATCCTGAAAATGCCCTTTTGGCAGGGTTTGTCAGGGATATTGAGGACAGACTCCAATTCGACGTTTTTCCTCCTAGTACAGGATATGTTAAAAATATAGCGCCATTCGTTATTATTAACAAACAACTAGAATGCAACACTGTTCTATTAGACGCGTGGAACGGGTACGACGCTAATACATATGCTAATGAAGTTATTAATGCAAGTCTACAAGAACCGTGGCTTCAACAACTGGAAAAACTTCGCAGTAACCTTAACGACGCAAGTACGCACATGGTGCAGGCAGAACATGAGATGAAAAAGATGCATGCAGCATGCGTGCACTCTGAAGATTCAACAGGTTCAGACCTTAACGTCCTATTAAATGAACTTACATTATCACGAATAGCTGTTTCAGTAGCTATAGCCGATCTAGAAAGAATTGAACAAAAGCTAAGTGAAATAATACAAAAGATAGAAGCATCGATAAATATTGCATGATAATAGCATTAACTAATATAATAAAATTTATAACAGATCCTAAAAATACAAGGATGTTTTTGTTTGCAGGCATTGTCCTGTTTGCATTTTTATTTCTTAGGCAATGCGGCGCCACTGAAAAAGCAAAAGAACAGGTAAAAATAGAAAGACAAGATAAACAGAGAATACAAAATAACTGGGATGCATCTCTTGACACTTTAAAACAATTTAAGTTAAATGCACAAACACATAGAGCACAGATAAAGGGATATGAAATAACAGTTGATGAACTTAGTACAAAGTATAAAGATCTTTTAGCAGAATTCGAAATTGAAAAGAATAGGCCTCCTAAGGTAATTATCAAGACTGAATATGTAATTAAAGAGGTCATTAAAGAAGTTCCTATTTATGTTACAATTGACTCAACTGGTTCTAGCCTTGAATTTGAAGACAGTATATCGTATAATGAAAATAATTGGAGAAAATTTAAAGGTAAAATTCCATTTAACATAGACACTCTAGGAGAAGAGCCTAAAGTAATACCAGGAAACGGAGACTTTTCTGTTAAGTTTGGAATGAACTTAAATTTAGGCCTATTTAAAGATAGTGAGACTAATCAGATAATGATTAAAGCGGACAGTGATTATCCTGGAATTGATTTTACTTCAATTGCAGGAGCAAATATATTAGAAAATTCTGAAAATAAAAAGGCAGTTAAAGCTTTAAGAAAAAGATTCGGTATCGGTGTAAGCATCGGATATGGATTTTCTATTAATAGCACAATTGCTCCTTCACCTTATATTGGACTAGGATTAAACTATCAACCTAAATTTTTACAATGGTAACAAGAAATATAACAAAATGGTTTAAAGATAATAAAGAAGGAGTTGTAAGAAATTCATTTTTACTTCCAATCTTATTAGTAGTGATTATGTCTATAAGTCACGTTGTAAGTTGGTACGATATAGGTAACCCAATTAGTTGGGCAATATACCTATCAATCGCAATTGAAATATTTGCTCTGGCTTCAGTTTCTGCAGCATCTATAAGAGCGAGTAGAGGAACAATATGGTTTCTCTTTAGTTTAGTAACGGCGATCCAGGTAATAGGTAACGTATTCTATGAATATAAAGAAATAGACCCTATTGGTGAAGGTTTTCTGGCATGGGTCGACCTAATCTCACCTATATTTATGGACTGGGACTTTACTGATCACAGGAGACTTTTGGCACTTATACAAGGCGGCACACTACCCATCATGTCATTAACATCTCTTCATTTTTATTTACAATTTAAT
>CERI01101910.1_pt1 | contig 16769 bp, 13 predicted proteins | sample 350261 | NCBI WGS metagenome assembly CERI01 (sample SAMEA2620979, study PRJEB7988) | marine metagenome | isolation source: saline water (ENVO:00002010), including
ACCCTATGAACATGCCGGTCATATGAACCCCGATCCATTGCGCGATCGCAAGCTCATGCTTCACCGCCGACAAATTAACCAACTCATGGCTAAGGTCGCGCAAAAGCGGCTAACGGTTGTTCCGTTGCGTGTGTACTGGGTTCGGCAACGCGTTAAATTAGAGCTGGGGCTTGTACAGTCTAAAAAATTAGTGGATAAACGCGATGATCTCAAACAAAAAGCGATCAACCGGGACCTTGAGCGTGAGTATAAGCCGAGATAGCGTGGGATGAAGCTGCTTATTGTATTTGGTACCCGTCCTGAGCTAATTAAATTGGCGCCAATTATTACGCTGGCCAATGATTCCTCAGACACTCAGCTCCATGTATGCTTTACGGGGCAGCATCCGGATTTAGTCATACCATTGGCATCCGCGTTGAATATAATGATTCATACGCAGCTTAGTTTGAAGGATACACACGGTGACCTATCATTGCTCAGTGCGCAGGTAATTGAAAATCTGAAGCCTATTATGCTTAACGAACAACCAGACTTTTGTGTCGTTCAAGGGGACACAACCAGTACCTTATGTGGGGCACTATCAGCGTTTTATCATGAAATTCCGGTTGTGCATGTGGAAGCGGGCCTTCGTTCCGGTAGTATTCGGGAACCATTTCCAGAAGAAATTAATCGACGACTCATTGCGCAACTGGCTACTGTTCATTTTGCGCCGACGGAACACGATGCTAATAACTTATACCAATCCGGCATTTCCAAGCATATTGTAACTGTGGGCAATACGGTTGTTGATGCGGTTCGACAGATTCAAAATACGTATAGTGGTGACGCGCGCCTTCCGAGCCTATCGCCGGACAAACAAACGATTGTCGTTACCTGCCATCGGCGCGAAAACTGGGGGTCCGGCATGCGTCGGCTGTGCGATGAGTTAAAGATGCTGGTGTGCACACAGCCGGTTCAAATTGTATTTGTATGCCATGCAAACCCAACCCTTCAGGCTAAAGCGCATGAGTTTTTGGGGGAGCACTCATCAATTTTTATTATGCCCCCAATCCTGTATCCGCAATTCATTCAGTTGATGCAGGCCTCTGATATTATTATTACCGATTCGGGGGGCATTCAGGAAGAAGCGCCCATATTGGGTAAGCCAGTGCTTGTGTTTCGCAACACCACAGAGCGAATTCAGGGTATTCAATCGGGGCAGGCACACTGCGTATCATCCGGAACACTGAGTCAGATGGTTGTTAAATTGCTAAACAATTCAGATCGATATCGTATAATGGCTCAAGAAAAATCGGTGTATGGGGACGGAAATGCCGCTCAGCGAATACTCAAATATTTGGGGGGAATTATAAACGAATCTAATCCTGACTTCTAAGCTTGGCTAATAGTCGAAGTATTTCAATGTACAGCCATATTAAGGTTACCATTAGCCCAAAAGCTCCAAACCATTCCATATAATCGGGAGCCCCGTGTGCGACGCCTTGCTCAATAAAATCAAAATCCATGACTAAATTTAATGCAGCAATACTGACAACAACTAAACTAAATACAATACTAAAGGGGCCGGAGGTGCTTAAAAAGGACACACCAAAAAAACCAAGCATAAATTGAAGTAAATAAACAATACAAACACCACCCGTTGCAGCAACAATACCTAATTTAAAATTTTCAGTCGCCCGTATTAAACCGGATTGATAGGCGCCCAGTAAGGCAAATAGTGTCCCTGCAGTTAAAGCAACAGCTTGAATAACAATGCCTGGGTAGTTGGCTTCAAATAAGGCGGATGTTGCCCCTAAAAAAAGCCCTTGAAAGACGGCGTATAGTGGGGCTGTAATGGGCGCCCAATGTTTTTTAAATATAGTAATAAGCGCAAGTATAACCCCCCCAATGGCACCAAATCCGGCCAATGCACCAACGGCAGGGTTTCCCCAACTCCAATACCCAGATACGATTAATAGCAATAGTAGAACACCTGTTTTTTGAACAGTTCCGGGCAATGTCATGGCTCGAGTGGCGGTATGCGGTAAGTGCTTAAAGGCACGGTTTGTTAATGCTGGATTCGATGATTTTAACATAAGTAGTTAGATCCTACTAAACACGGCACACTATGTCAACAATACTTTTTCAATTTCATGAATATCGATTATTTTTTCAGTTGCTGCATCCGTATTAACAATTTGATTGAGTAAGTTGCGTTTTTCTTCTTGTAATTCTAATATCTTCTCTTCGATTGTTCCCTCTGTAATAAGTTTATAAATAATCACTTTATTTTTTTGGCCCATGCGATGTACGCGATCGGTTGCCTGAGACTCGGCAGCTGGGTTCCACCAAGGGTCAAAGTGAATTACATAATCAGCCGCCGTTAGGTTAATCCCTACGCCACCGGCTTTTAAGGAAATTAAAAACACAGTAGGGTCTTCTGTGGTTTGGAATCGTTGGACGGCATCATTGCGGTTTTTTCCGGTTACGGTTCCGTCAATACGTTCAAATGGCAGGCCTATAGTAATGAGCCATTCTTGAATAAAATCTAACATTTTTGTAAATTGACTAAACACTACAAGTTTATGACCTTCAGCTAAAATATCTTGGATGTATTGCTTGCCTAAATCAAATTTAGCAGATTCAATATTGCGCTGGCTAAATTCTGATAGTAAGCCTGGGTGAATACAAACTTGTCGTAATTTTAACAAAGCGCTTAACATATTTAAGTAACTGGATTTCCCATCGTAAGTACGAATGCCTTGCTTAACAGTTTTTAAAACGGTTTGGTAAAGCTGTTGTTGGGGTTCAGACAACGGGCATTTTAAAATAATTTCAGTTTTTTCAGGTAGAGAGTCAAGCACTTCTTGTTTTTCGCGCCGCAAAATAAAGGGGCTGGCTTTGATTTTAATTTGTTTAGCTTTATTGGTTTTAAATGCCTGCTCAAATTGACTTAATGTACCCAAATAATTGGGTAGTACAAAATCAAATAAATTCCATAAGTCTTGAATGTTGTTTTCAATAGGGGTTCCGGTCATTGCCAATCGAAAGTTGCCGTGTAGGGTTTTAATCGCTTTGGATAGCTTTGTTGATGGATTTTTAATATACTGAGCTTCGTCGACTAAGACGCAATTAAAATCAATGGAACTCAGATAGTCAATATCATTTTTGACAATACCAAATGATGTAATAACAATATCGTATCGATTAATTGATTTTACTGATTTGTGGCGTTCAGAGCCTGTGTAAATCAGTGCTTTGTATTTGGGTAAAAACTTTTTAATTTCTTCAGACCAGTTGTAAATTACATTGGTAGGCCCGATGACTAAATGGGGGCGTTTACTATCGAGTTGGCTAATAAAAGCCAGTGTTTGAATTGTTTTACCCAAACCCATGTCATCGGCAAGGACTCCCCCAAATTGGTTGGTATATAAATAGTGGATCCAATTCAAGCCAAATTGTTGGTAATCGCGTAATGTTCCATTAAAGGCATCGCCAGTAGAAATGTCAGCCATAGTTTGTAAGGTATTAATCTTTTTAATTAGTACGTCGCTGGTGTGGTCAGCACCAATGGTGGCTGTTTGTGAAATTAGGGCGGACACTTCAGATTTGCTAAATTGAGTGGTTCCAGTTAATGCCCCCATGTCGGTTAGTGTGTGCAAATCGGATTGCGTTTTTTTAGATAATTTAATATACCCCTGTTTTGTGGAAATATACCCCTGATTTTCTACCATCATGGTAGCAATTTCATGCAGTGCGAATTCCTCGTCCATAATTTTGCATGACGGTTTATACTGGAACCATTTGTTTTTTTTATCTTGCTCTAACATAAATTCCAATGACAGAGGCGTATCGTCAAATGTCATCTCCTCCAAATGAGATTCGATAATCCAATTTTCAGACTCCAATAAGGGTATGACTTTATCCATAAAATCACGAATAGCACTGGGGGTGTCTAGTAGAAATGGAACCTCTGTTTCAATAAATATAGCCATTAGTCGATCTTGATGATTTTTCTCGATATCAAATTGACGCGAGACGGTTGCTTTCTTTACTTTGGAATCGCTGGTTTTTGGGTCATCTTGAGGGTCAACAAGTGTTTCATTGTAGCTATATTTTAAAATCGGAGTTAGGGTTTTATCGGCCATGGTTAATGTTAAGTGGGGCTTTGGTGCCATATGATCCAGCTTAAATGAATTAACATCCACATTAACGACCCAATTCAAACTATGAGCATGGGGTTTGTAGACTTGTTCAATGAGTGAAAAGGCATCGTTATTATAGAGGTATTGGCGCTGCTTTGTTAGAAACTTGATCAAAAACAAGACCAAATGCATAGATGTTTCTAAAACAACGGTTCCATTACAGAAAAATGTGATATCGGGTTTGTCGTAAATGACCACGCTAAGATAGGGGTCATTGGCAAACTGAGACCAGCCTTTCATTTCGCAGCACAAAGCGGAGTTTTGATGATTTAAATGAATGCTAATAGGCAATTGATTGGAAAAGACAAGCTCAGATTCAATATTTTTATTTCGCCAGTAAGCTGTGACTTTGTTTTCATAAAGGTGTTTGAAAAGGAGTCGCTGATCGGTTGGCTGATCAATCATAGCGCACGGTTTTCCATTTCGTTGCGCTGGTTTAATAATTTTGCTAAGTAAAAACGAGAACTTGATGTCATCATCATCTAGATCAGATTCATGCTTGTACAAAAAGGATAGAAAGGCTTCTTTTTCAATAGGTACGGGCGCTTCGCTCCACCGTATTTTAATGTAAATCACAGTTTGACTGCGTCTAAAAACGAAAGAAAGCATAAAACGAATTCGTGTTTTCATAAGTTATGTGTCAAAAAACCTCTTGCTTTTATATATAATCGACGAATAAAGCATAGTGTTTGGCTGCACTATATAAATAATTTTAAGCACATAGCTTAATTCGACTCAATTGTAATTGTATCGATAAATATAATAATTTGACAATAGTTAAAAAATAACACTATTTATTTTTCGCGTTAACTCACATTAATAAACAGCGTATCAAAAATGAGATAGGAATGAGTTTTTTGTCGCTTGACATGCGTCTGTTTTATGTGCAATTATCGATTATCTTAACTTTGTGTTAAAAATAATACAAATCTAAGACATACAGTTAGTAAACAGATAGGTCTGTAGCTCCAATTGGTAGAGCGTCGGTCTCCAAAACCGAATGTTGTCGGTTCGAATCCGTCCAGGCCTGCCAAGCCTAATAGAAATCGTGTCGAGTAACCGGTTAATTATTAAGAATAAAGTATTAAAAGTATCAAAGTAAAATCATTTATAATTATGGAAGAAAACATCAATGTCTAAAAAAAATATAAAAACACATGCAGTATCCAAGCGACTCTCATCCAAGCGTTCCTTTTTTTGGATTGAAGCTAAAAGTGAGTTTAAAAAAGTCGTATGGCCATCTAGAAAAGTAGCCGCAAAATCGGTATCTTTGGTATTGGTTTGTGTGTTTGTTAGTATTGCGTTAATATCTGCTTTTGATTTTGCCCTTTCAAAATTCGTAGTTTTGTTGTAGAATAGTCATTCTTGGTATTTTAGTGACTTTATATTTAAAATAGAAAAAGGTTTTGAAAAACAAAATGGAAGAAGAGTTAAACAACAACAGCATTGTGGAAGAGGTTGAAGCAGTCGAGGATCACACAGATGGCGAGAAGCATGGTGCTTCTTGGTATATCTTACAAGTGCTATCGGGTTGTGAATACAAAGTTCAAGTTTATTTGCAGCAACTAGTCGAAGAGAAAAGTCTTCAAACTCGTGTATTTCGAATTCTAGTTCCGGAAGAAGACTTTATTGAAATTAAAGACAGTAAGCGGGTTGAAAAAACAGTTAAAATTTATCCGGGTTATGTTTTTGTGGAAGCTGTTATGGACGAGTTCGTATCGTATGAGTTTCAGCGAGTGCCACATGTTGGCCGATTTATTGGAACAGGAAACGGGCCATCACCCGTTATTGAATCGGATATTTTAAAAGTGTTATATAAGATTGGCGATAACACTAAGAAAATTGAAGTGGACTTTTCTGCACTGGATACTATTAAGGTAACAGCGGGTCCATTCCGGGGATATTCTGGAGTAGTGAAGGAAGTGTATGCAGAGAAATCACGCGTTAAAGCGATGATTTCAGTGTTTGGTCGCGAAACACCTGTTGAGCTTGGGTTTGATCAAGTTGAACGTGTTGTATAAAGGAAATTAAAATGTCAGATAAAAAGCAGATTAAAGTTGTTATTAAATTACAGATTGTTGCTGGAAAAGCAACCCCAGCACCCCCGCTTGGCCCTGCTTTAGGTCAGCATGGTGTAAATATTATGGAATTTTGTAAGGCATACAATGCGGCAACTGCCGATCAGGCTGATACCGGGAACATTATTCCCGTTGAAATTTATGTTAAGTCAGATAAGTCATTTACATTTAAATTAAAGACACCGCCGGTTAGTGGCTTGATTTTGAAAGAATTGGGTATTGGAAAAGGGTCTCCTGAGCCTAACAGAAATAAGGTGGGCAAGTTGAGCGCTGAGCAAATTATGAAAATTGTTGAGATTAAACGAATTGATTTGAATGCCAATGATGATGATGCGGCGGCGGAGATTATTAAAGGAACTGCCCGAAGCATGGGCGTGGAGGTGGCAGAGTGAAGCGCTCAAAAGCATATAAAGCATCAGTCGATGCGGTTAAAGAGGCCGGTGTTACATCACCACTGGACGCCTTGAAAAAAATAAAAGAAGCATCATTTGCTAAGTTCGATGAGACTGTTGAGGTTCATTTTAAATTGGGAATTGACCCGCGACATGCGGATCAGCAGCTTCGGGGTACACTTGTGCTGCCACATGGTTCTGGTCGGTCTTTGACAATTGCGGTGCTTGCGCCAGAGTCGTATCATAGTGATGCACAACTAGCGGGTGCTGATTATGTAGGCGATGATGACTTAATTGAAAAAATACAGTCTGGCTGGTTAGGGTTTGACTTATTAATTGCAACGCCAGATGTTATGAGAAAGTTAGGGAAATTGGGTAAAGTGTTGGGCTCAAAGGGGCTAATGCCAAATCCGAAAAGCGGAACGGTTACAAAAGATGTGGGTTCGGTTGTTAAAGAATTTAAGTCTGGGAAAATTGAGTACCGGAATGATAAGCAAGGCTTAATTCATGTGATTATTGGTAAGTGTTCATTTAGTGCTGAACAACTGTATGATAATTTCTCTACAATTCATCAAACAATTAGTAAAGCAAAGCCCGCAAAGTCTAAAGGTACTTATATGCAATCAATAGCCCTATGTTCTACCATGGGTCCATCAGTATTCATTGAGACATTAGAGTCAAAGTGGAAGGAGCGATAATATGGCAATAACAAAAGAAAAGAAAGACGCCCAGTTGGCTAAAATTCATGACACGTTCGCATCCGCTCAGCTGGTTGTTTTTATGGAGTATAAAGGATTGTCGGTTTCAGACTTAACAAGTTTTCGACGGGATTTAAAGACATCGGGTGCCACATTTAGTGTGTATAAAAACCGTTTAGTAGCTGTTGCATTTCCAGAGCATTCTGAGCTAGAGACATTGCTAGAAGGCCAGATTGGATATATTCAATCTGAAGAAGACCCTTCGGCAGTGGCTAAAGTAGTCCATAATTATGTGAAAGAGAAAGACGGCATTTGTGTTAAAGGAGGTGTTTTTGAAAATCGTGTTGTATCAGTTGATGTGATTGAGTCTTTGGCTCAACTACCATCGCGAGAAGTTCTGGTTGCACAAGCAGTCCAGCTAATCGCATCCCCAATCAGTGGGCTGGTTCTTCGGTTGAAGACCCCATTGCTAAAGTTAGCGTATGTTTTAGAGTCAATTAAAGAAACAAAGGAGAATTAAAAATGACTGAAGAAGTAAAAAATGATACGGTTGTATTGTCAGAAACTGCACAAAATGTAATTGGGTCCATTGAAGCCATGACGGTATTAGAGTTAGCGGACCTAGTCAAGGCTTTAGAAGACAAGTTTGGCGTTGTAGCCGCCCCGGCTGCTGTAGCCGCTCCTTTGGCTGGCGCTGCAGGTGCTGCGGATGGTGCAGCTGAAGAGAAGAAAGACTCTGTAAATGTTGTCTTGAAATCTTGTGGCGACAAGAAAATTAAGGTTCTGAAAGCACTGCGTGAAGTCACTGAGTTAGGGTTAAAAGAAGCAAAAGATGTTGTTGATAACCTTCCAAAAACAATTAAAGAGGGCGTAAGTCAAGAAGATGCAGATAAGATCAAAACTGTTCTAGAAGCAGAAGGTGGAGAGGTTTCTTTCGAATAAAATTGTTTTAATTTTAAATTAAGTGGGAGCATTAAATAGTGCAAAAATCTAGAACTCGGACGCCATTACGATCGTCAATCGCTAACGACAAAGAACTAATACCTGGACTTGTAGAAGTCCAGGTTAATTCTTTTAATCATTTTTCTTCAGAAGGCATTAAAAATGAGCTTTTGTCAATTTCGCCAATAGTTTCATCTAATAAAAAAATGACATTTGAATTCCTGGGGACTTATGAATTCAATGAACCTCAAAAAACATATTTTGAATGTAAAGATCATGAAACTACATACAGTGCGCCATTGCGTGCGGACGTGCGGCTAATTAATCATGAAACAGGAGAGGTGCAAGAGCGGCGTGTATTTATGGGAGATATTCCTATTATTACTGAGTACGGCACCTTTCTGATTAATGGGGCTGAACGTGTTGTTGTTAGTCAATTTGTACGATCGCCGGGCGTTTATTATCGAAAGAAAGTAACCAACACGTCGGTTCAATTTTTTTCATATGTTTCAACCATTGTTACCAATCGGGGTAGCTGGTTAGAGTTCGAACTAGATTACAAGAAAAACCTTATGGTGTGTGTAAACAAAACGCGTCGAATACCGATGGTTGTGTTTTTAAATGCGTTGGGTTTTTCAAATAAGGATGTGCTAGAAAAAACAAAGAACCATCAATTGGTTGAGTATAACATAGCCAACAGCGAATCAGAGTTGTCGGAAGAAGAGGCGCTAATTGAGGTGTATCGACGGCTTCGACCGGGCGATCCAGTCACGTTGGATGGCGCTCGAGTTATGATTAATGGTTTATTTTTTGATGAATCTAAATATGATTTGGGGGAGGTTGGCCGGTATAAGATTAATAGCCGGTTTGGAACAACAACAGATTCAATGGTTTTAACGCATGAAGATATTTGGAATGTTGTTAATGAATTGTTGGTTCTAGTGGACAAAGGCGATGGGTTTGATGATATTGATCACTTGGGGAGCCGGCGAGTTCGTTCAGTGGGTGATCAGTTGCAAAAGCAGTTTCGTGTCGGGCTTGTTCGATTAGAGCGGTTGATTCGAGAGCAAATGGTGTTAAAAGGTGAAGGCCTAACGCCACAAAAGCTAATTAATGTTCGTCCATTGGTTGCGATTATGCGTGAGTTTTTTGGGACATCCCAAATGTCTCAGTTTATGGATCAGATTAATCCATTAGCAGAAATTGCGCATCGCCGACGATTATCCGCTTTGGGTCCCGGCGGTTTGAGTAAAGATCGTGCGGGTTTTGATGTTCGAGATATTCATCCATCACATTATGGACGTATTTGCCCAATTGAAACTCCAGAAGGGCCTAATGCAGGGTTGATTGGTCCATTGTCGACATATGCACGACTAAATAAGTATGGCTTTATTGAAACGCCTTATTACCAAGTTGAAAACGCAAAGATTTCAGATGTTGTCGAGTATTTATCAGCGGATCAAGAAGATAAGTTTAATGTAGCACCATGGGATACTCCGAGTGAAAACGGCGTGTTGACAAGTGACTCATGCGTTGTTCGTAGGGACCGAAATATTGCATACGTTAATGCCGATGCGGTTGAATACATTGGGGTTTCTCCTAAACAGTTAGTCAGTGTTTCGTGTGGATTAATTCCATTTTTAGAGCACAATGACGCAAACCGTGCATTAATGGGGGCCAATATGCAACGCCAAGCTGTTCCCTTGATGTTTACAGAAGCGCCATATGTAGGTACCGGTATGGAAAAAATAGTTGCCCGAGACGCCGGTAGCGGTATGGTTGCTAAAGCCAATGGTGTCGTTTCATATGCCTCAGCCGATAAAATTGTTGTAAAAGGAAAATCGGATTCTGAAGTATATGCGTTGCGGAAATACCAGCGTTCAAATCAAGATACTTGTAAAAACCAAAAACCAATTGTTCGTGTGGGTGACTCAGTTAAAGTCGGAGACATGATTGCAGACGGGCCGTCGTCATGCAACGCAGAGCTATCGTTGGGTCGTAATGTGTGTGTTGCATTTTTAACATGGGATGGATATAACTTCGAGGATGCGATTGTTGTTTCAGAGCGATTGGTTAAAGAAGATGTGTTTACATCTGTTCATATTCATAAGTATGAAGTAGATGTTCGAGCTACAAAGTTGGGCCCAGAAGAAATCACACGAGATATCCCTAACGTGTCTGATTCAGCGCTTCGATATTTAGACGAAGATGGGATTGTTCGTGTGGGTTCAGTTGTGAAATCTGGGGATATTTTAGTAGGTAAAATCACGCCAAAAGGTGAAACAGAGCCGCCAGCAGAAGAGAAGTTGTTGCGCGCTATTTTTGGGGAAAAAGCACGAGATGTTCGAGACAGTTCGTTGCGAGTATCATCGGGTGAATACGGAAAGGTTGTGGGTGTTAAAGTATTCTCTAAAGATGATTCTGCAAATTTATCACCCAGTGTTAATACCGTTGTTCGAATTTACATTGCACAGTCTAGAAAAGTGTCAATTGGTGATAAAATGGCAGGGCGACATGGGAATAAAGGGGTTGTTTCCATTGTGCTTCCAGAAGAAGATATGCCGTTTTTGCCAAATGGTCAGCCTGTTGATATTATATTGAACCCATTAGGCGTTCCATCACGTATGAATGTAGGACAGTTGTTTGAAACAATGCTCGGATTATCCGCTCATTTTCTAGGCGAGGCATACGAAGCGCAACAGTTTGATGAGGTTGCCGGTAAGGATGAATCCGTACAACAAGTAGAAAAGAGACTAACATTAGCGGCTAAACAATCGGGTTGTGATTGGATTAATATAAATGGAAAAATAGCCTTAAGAGATGGTCGGACAGGTATTAAATTGGAACGCGAGGTAACGGTTGGGTATATGTATATGCTCAAACTGATTCACTTGGTTGAAGATAAAATACACGCACGATCAACCGGTCCATACTCATTGGTTACTCAGCAACCATTGGGCGGTAAAGCTCAGTATGGTGGGCAACGATTTGGGGAAATGGAAGTATGGGCACTTGAAGCCTATGGAGCAGCGTATACATTGCAAGAGATACTGACGTTAAAGTCAGACGATTTAGTTGGCCGAACCGAAGCCTATCGGTGTTTAATTCAAGGTCTACCAATGATTGAACCGGGTGCGCCAGAGTCCTTCTGTGTATTGATGAAAGAAATGCGTTCCTTGGGATTGGACGTGCGTATTGTTGGGAAAAGTGAAGATGAAATTGACACGCGTTAATTGGGTGAAGGAGCTGACATGATTATTAAAGATCCAAATGATTTTGAAGCATTGGTAATGGGGATTGCTTCTCCGGAACGAATTTTATATTGGTCGTACGGAGAGGTTGAAAAACCAGAAACAATTAACTATCGAACATTTAAGCCAGAACGAAAAGGGCTTTTTTGTGAGAAAGTATTTGGTCCCGTTAAAGACTGGGAGTGTTCGTGTGGGAAATATCGACGTATTCGATATCGTGGTATTGTATGCGAACGATGTGGGGTTGAAGTTACCAATTCAAAGGTGCGTCGTGAGCGTATGGGGCACATACAATTGGCAGCAGATGTTGCCCATGTATGGTTTTTCAAGGGCGGAACTAGCTATATGAGTTTGCTAATTAACATTAGCGCACGTAGTCTTGAAGAGGTTATTTATTATGATTCTTACATTGTTACGCAAGCTGACCCGGCCTTAGATGGCATTGTTTCATTTAAGCAAATCCTGTCTATTCGTGAATATGCAGATTTAATGGAAGAATATCCCAATCAATTTAAAGCTGAAATGGGTGCTTCAGCCATTAAAAAAATACTGTCAGAGATAGTTTTAGAAGAAGAAGTCAAATCAATTCGTGAACAGTTGGCGGTTGAAAAAGGTCAGAAGCGTTTAAAAGTGATTAAGCGCTTGCGTATTGTTGAGGCAATGCTAGCCGCCAATAATCGTCCGGAGTGGATGATTTTAGAGGCATTGCCAGTAATGCCTCCAGACCTACGCCCGATGGTTCAATTGGAAGGGGGGCGATTTGCAACTTCCGATTTAAATGACTTGTATCGGCGAGTAGTTAACCGAAATAACCGATTAAAACGTCTATTAATGATTGGTGCGCCAGAGATGATTGTCAGCAATGAGAAGCGGATGCTGCAAGAGTCCGTAGATAGTTTAATTGCTAACGGTAAACGTGGACGATCAATTAATGGAGCGAATGGCCGTCCATTGAAATCTTTGTCTAGCATTCTTGAAGGTAAGCAGGGGCGTTTTCGGCAAAACTTATTGGGTAAACGGGTGGACTACTCTGGGCGTTCTGTTATTGTGGTGGGACCAAATCTTAAGTTCCATCAATGTGGATTGCCTAAAGAGATGGCTGTTGAGCTATTTAAGCCTATGTTGATTCACAAGTTGATTGCTAAAGAAAAGGCCTTAAATGTGAAGGCAGCCAAACGCATGATTGAATTGCGAGATATTGTTATTTGGGATGTTTTGGAATCTGTTATTTTAGGTTACCCTGTTCTATTAAACCGAGCACCAACGTTGCATCGCTTGGGAATTCAGGCATTTGAGCCAGTTTTAGTAGAGGGAAGCGCTATTCAGGTACACCCTTTAGTATGTACAGCTTTTAATGCAGACTTTGATGGCGACCAGATGGCCGTTCACGTTCCCTTATCTGTCGAAGCGCAAACTGAAACTCGTTTGCTAATTATGGCAACCAATAATGTCTTGTCACCATCAACGGGCCAAGCCATTATTACCCCAAGTCAGGATATGGTATTGGGTTGTTATTTTTTAACGGTTATTAACCAAGAAGAAACATTGGGTGCAGGAAAGTATTTTTCTAGCTTTGAGGAGGCTATTCGTGCTTGGGAGTCAGGCTTTGTGAATATTCAAGCTAAAATCATTTTAAACGATTCAGGGAATCGATACGAAACATCAGTTGGTCGAATTATATTCAATCAAGCAGTTCGAGATGTATTGGGGCACTATAGTATTACGGTTTCTGATTATATTAATGAAGTAATTGGAAAAAAACAGTTGGCGGATTTAATCTATAACTGGTTTGTAAATTATGGCAACCGATTGACTGCCGCTTTATCCGATCACATTAAAACAATTGGATTTAAGTACTCAACACTATCGGGCATTTCAATCTCAGTATCGGATTTGAAGATTCCTACACAAAAGAGTCACTTAATTGAAAAAGGGCATCAAGATGTTAAAAAATTATATGATGACTGGCATGCAAATAAAATTACAGAACGTGAAAAGAATTTGCGAGTTATTGATACATGGCGGGGTGTTACAGCAGAAATTTCGGACTCATTGTCAACAGGACTTGGGTATTTAAACAACGTATATATTATGGCAAATTCTGGGGCTCGAGGGAACATGGACCAAGTGCGTCAGTTATCCGGTATGAGAGGCTTAATGTCGGATTCGCAAGGGCGTATTTTGGAAATACCAATTACATCTAACTTTAAAGAAGGGTTGCGTCTGACGGAATACTTTAATGCTTGCTATGGTGCTAGAAAAGGGCTTGTTGATACAGCATTGCGTACAGCAGACTCCGGGTATCTAACACGCCGACTGGTAGATGTTGTTCAAGATGTCATTGTGACAATGGAAGATTGCGGAACTAAGCAATCGGTACGCTTGTCTCGAATTTTAGATGACCAAGGGGAAGAAATCGTCCCACTTAAAGAGCAAATATATGGACGTGTTTTAGCGGAAGATGTTGTAGATGCTAATCAACAGGTTGTTGTTGAAAAAGGGCAAATAATTGATCGTATTGTTTCTCAGACAATTGCAGACATAAACCCTCAATCCGTTGCGGTTCGGCACGTGTACCGGTGTGATGCGGAATCGGGTGTATGTCAAAAATGTTATGGAATGGATTTGTCGCGTATTCGAATGGTTGCTGTTGGAGAAGCCGTGGGTATTATCGCGGCACAATCGATTGGTGAGCCGGGCACACAGTTAACAATGAGAACATTTCATACTGGGGGGGTTGACTTGAGAAAGGCATCCCGTACTGAAGTAAAATCAAGTACAACAGGAACGGTTACATTTAGTGACAACTTGCTGGTTCAGCGTATTCAAGAGGATGCCGATAGTATTAATTGGATTGCGACCAACTCAGGCGTCCTGACGGTTACTGAAAAAAACAAAAAACAAACGGTGTATGAGATTAAGTCGGGTACAAAACTACTCGTTAAGCCAGATAGCGCTATTAAAATAGACGATGTGTTAGCTGTGTCAGATAATATGTATCATTATGTGTTTGCTCAAGGCGATGGCGAAGTCTACAAGTTTGATGTAGATGTTAATCAGATCAAATCGAAAGAAAAAGGCTTGTCCGCTAAGCGTGCAGTTTCAGATGGAGAGGTTTATATTGTAAATAGAAAAGACTGTGAGACGTACATTGTATCGGCGAAAACACAGATATCAATTGAAGAAGGTCAAATGGTTAAAATGAACCAGCAGCTAAGCACCAAAGTAGTGGTTAAAGCTGAGGGTCTTGTAATATCGGTCACTCCGGTTGAAAGTGATGTTCATATTGTTGTTGCGGCTGCTAGTACATACCGAATTGTTAAAGGTAGTTTGTTATTTATTGGGAAAGGGGATCAAGTACGAACCGGGGATGCGCTGTTTAGAGATTTCTCAATTGATAGCGAAGCTTCCAAAACAACCGATATTGTTCAGGGACTGCCGCGTGTTGAAGAGTTGTTTGAGGCAAGGTCGCCCAAGGTTGCTGCCGTTATAAGCCCATTTGACGGCGTGGTTGATATTCAAGAGCGTGAGTTTGTTCGAGTTTTACTTGTTAAAAATGACACCGACTCAAAGTTGTTTAAATTATCGCCTTCAACACGTTTGAAAGTGTTTTCTGGTCAGAGAGTTACAAAAGGTATGTTGCTAACCGAAGGCGTTATTGATCCTAAAAACTTGATGGAAATATCGGGCGCTTACGAAACTCAGTTGTATTTGACAAAAGAAATCCAGCTTGTTTATCGATCACAAGGTGTTGCTATTAATTCTAAGCATATTGAAATTATTATTCGGCAAATGACCCGAAAATCCCGGATCTTAGATATGGGTGATAGCATGTTATTGCCAAATGAATTAATCGATGTAGACGATCTAAAGCGTATTAATAATGATCTAGAAGCGGACAACAAGCGGCCAGCCTTGGTTAAAGAAGAATTGCTAGGGATTACCAACGCATCACTAAAAACGAAAAGCTTTATGTCGGCGGCTTCATTTCAAGAAACGGTTCGAATGCTTGCCGAAACAGCAGTTGAAGGTAAGCGCGATGAGCTTGAGGGCTTAAAAGAGTGTGTGATTATTGGGCGGCGAATCCCAGCCGGACCTGCGTCCACATATTATGATCATGTTAAACTGTCAAAAAAATGATTTTTTTGACAACATGTGCACAATAACGTTATGTTTATATTAGGAGAAGTAGTATGCCAACAACAAATCAATTAATTCGAAAGAAGCGAAAACGAAAGCGACAACGTATGGATCAAAATAAATCCCCTCTAAAAGGGGCCCCACAACGCCGAGGCGTCTGTGTTATTGTTAAAACTCAAACGCCAAAAAAACCAAATTCAGCCCTTCGACGGGTTGCACGTGTTCGATTGACATCCGGGTTTGAAGTGACCGCATCAATTCCAGGTGAAGGTCATAAGATTCAGGAACATTCAATTGTATTGGTTCGGAAAGGGAGGCGTCCGGATCTTCCAGGTGTTAATTATACGGTTGTTCGTGGAACAGCGGATTGTGACGGTGTAGACGGTCGGCGACGTGGTCGCTCCAGATATGGTGCAAAACGGCCAAAGAAAGGGTAAGGAGAAATAGTGTCTAGAAGAAAACGAGATTTAACACGGTCTATTTTGCCAGATGCAAAATATGGCTCTATTGATATGGCGCGCTTTATTAACAAACTAATGCGCGATGGAAAAAAACAGTTGGCTGAGCGTGTTTTTTACAACTCTGTCCAGCAGTTGTCTGAAAAAACAAACAAAGATCCTCGCGAGTCTTTTGAGGAAGCTTTAGGTAATATTGTTCCCGTTATGGAAGTCAAGTCGCGTCGGGTGGGGGGATCAACATACCAAGTACCGGTATCAGTAGATCCTAAACGTGGCAAAGCATTGGCCATGCGCTGGATTATTGCTGCTGCCGATTCTAAAAACGGTGATATGCAAACATGTCTGGCCAATGAATTGTTTGATGCATTTAGTAAATTAGGTGTGAGCTACAAGAAACGAGAAGATGTGCATAAAATGGCAGAGTCAAATAAAGCCTTCTCACATTTTGGATGGTAAACTAACTATGTCAAAAACAGAGCAACTAAAAAATCTTCGAAACATTGGGATTGCTGCCCATATCGATGCGGGGAAGACTACATTGACAGAGCGTATTTTGTTTTACACCGGGCGCTCACACAAAATTGGGGAGGTTCATAATGGCGAGGCGATTATGGACTGGATGGTTC
>CERI01056140.1_pt1 | contig 16721 bp, 18 predicted proteins | sample 350261 | NCBI WGS metagenome assembly CERI01 (sample SAMEA2620979, study PRJEB7988) | marine metagenome | isolation source: saline water (ENVO:00002010), including
AATATTAAGGGATTTAGTTCGCAAAGAATCTACTTTTGCAATATATTCTTTCGGTAAAATATTAACAAAATTAATATTTGAAACCTTAACCTCTGGGAAAGATCGTTTTAAATATTGTATAATTCTAAGCATATCTTGCTCAAAATATCTTACAAAACTATCATCTTCCAAATGATGATCTGGTTCTCTACTTAAAATTAAGCAATTTTTATAAAAAATAAATTGCCTTAGGCTACTTGCTTTGGTATTAAGAGTTATAATATAAATATCTGATTTCCTAAATGTCTTAAAATCATGCCCAACAATCTTAGATATAAGAAGTAATGAAGATTTAGATTCAATTGCTAAAAGATAAATACCAACTAATCGATTTTTAGGCATAAAAATCAAAAAATCAATCCAATCCACTAATTCTTTTTTCATCTCTATCCAAAACAACAAAGCGTCCCACTTTTTATCAGGCCTTTTTGTCTTAATAATATTTCTAATAACTTCGTTCTTGGTTTTAGGGCTTTCACGAATTAAATCCTTTCTGATTAATTTAGAAACATCGCGGGAAGCAATTGGTGGATAAGTTTTTTGCTTATATATTTGATCATTATCATCAAGCAAAATATATATTGGATAATTTTCTCTATCTTTAAAAATTTGTTTAAATGATTCCTTAGCCTCTTTTAAGTCTTTAACAACTACAGTTTGCTCAACCTCGTTGCTGCGATGAAAAGTGAATATGGTATTACTCACCCCAATAGTTACTGTGCAACTCTTTTTACTAAAAAGTTTTCTAAACTTCTTCATGATATAAATATGGGTCTTTAGAATTATTTTTGCCAAAACCTTTAAGCCTTAATAAGCAGGCATCACAATGACCACAAGCATAATATTGGTCATTTTTGTATATAGGATCATAACAACTATGGGCACCAGAATAATCTACACCGAGATTTAAACCAATAGCAATAATTTCATCCTTTCCTAATTTTATTAAAGGTGTGTGAATTTTAAAAGGTTTTTTTAAAGCAAACGCAGTACCTAGATTAGCTGCCTTTTCAAAATTTGCAATAAATTCTGGCCTACAATCTGGATATCCAGAATAATCAACAACATTTACACCAATAAAAATATTATTAATATCATTAGATTCAGCATAAGAAAGAGCATAAGATAAAAAAATAATATTTCTAGCAGGAACATAAGTTACTGGAATATTATTTTCTCTTCCCAAGTCTATACCGCCTTTAGGAACATCAATATTTCTATTGGTCAAAGCGTTATTTTGAAAAATGTCGGTATCAATTCTAACAATCTTATGATCTATAAAGTTATATTTTTTAGCAATCTTTTTAGCCATCTTTAATTCTATCTCATTTCTTTGCCCATAATGAAAACTCATACCATATAACTTGTAACCTTCATTCTTTGCAATTGCTGAAACAGTTAAAGAATCTAAGCCGCCACTAAGTAAAATAACTGCTTTTTTCATGCTAAAAAATAATTAATTACTAAAATTACATCAAAAACAAAAATAACTAAAATTGATGATAATAAAATCTTTTTAGCCCATTTTTCTAAATTTGCCTTATAATCAAAATAATAGTAAATCCAATAAATAGAAACAATAGTAATCCCCAGCAAATAAAATAACCCAACAAACTGACTTTTAAATAAAACAATAGCAGCAATAAAAAATAAAATAATATAAAAAATAATATCTTTTTTAGTTTTATCTATGCCTTTTTTAGTAGGAGAGGTTATTATATCAGCTTTAGCAAAATCTTTTTGGCGATAAATAGTAATAGCCAAAGAATGTGGAATCTGCCAAAATGACAAAATAATAAATAGCATAATTGATTCAAAATCAATTTGATTGCTAATAAAAAGGTAAGAAATTAAGGGCGGCATTGAACCAGAAATACTACCAATATGAATATCATAAATAGAATTTCTTTTAAGGAAGATGGTATAAATTATATTATAAAAAACAAAACCAATAATTGCAGCAACAAAGCTAAAAATATTGCCAAAATAATATAAAGTTGTAAAACCAAAAATAGCTAAAATAAAAGCATAAAAAAATGAAATCTTAATAGAAATTATCCCCAGAACTAAAGGACGATTTTTAGTACGATCCATTAATTTATCGATATCACGATCATAAATATTATTAAAAACACAACCAGAAGCAATAATAAGAGTAGTAGATGCTATAATTATTGCCAGATCAACAAAATTAATGCTATCATAATAGATTTTTGAGGCTAAAAAAAAACCAGCAATAGCATTAATGATATTACCAAAAATAATACCAGGCTTGGTTAAAATTAATAAATTATAAAATATAGAATTTTTATTCACTTTGTATATTATGATAAAGATTTTATCTTATGATAAACATATTTATTAGCCTTTTTAACAGATTCTGTTAGATTATAATCATCACCTAAAAATATTGCAATAGCAGTTGATAACATACAGCCAGTCCCACGACAGTTTTTATCTAATCTTTTGTTTTGAATTTTAATTATTTGATCTTCCAAAAACAAAAATGATACTACTTTATTAGATTCTTCTTGGAAATGACCTCCTTTAACTAAAATATTCTTAGCACCAAAATTTTGAAGAATTTTTACTGCTTTTTTAATATCTTTTAAATTTCTTATTGTTCTTTTTGATAGAATTTCTATTTCATTAATATTTGGTGTTAATAAATGAGAAAGTGGGAATATTTTTTCTTTCAAGCAATCAATAGCATTTTGAGGAATTAAATCATAACCATTGCTAGCTTTTAATACGGGATCAAAAATAAGAGGGATATCTTTATTGGAGAAAAAATCAACAATAATATCAATGACATTTTTATCGCCAACCATCCCTATCTTTACAACATCAATATTATTTTCAGTAAATATTACTTCCAACTGATCTTTTATTATTTTTGAATCTAAATAGTAAATACTTTTAATTTCCCTATAATTTTGGGCATTAATCGCAGTAATTACGTTGAAAATATTAGAATTTAAGTCGATTCCTACCCTAAAGTCAGCCATATTACCTGATTTACACATAGGATCAGAGCCAGCAATGGAAAGAATGTTAGGTTTATAAGATATCATATTATAAAATTTTATACTTTACACAACTCTGACGATTATAAATTATTTTTACTCTTGTTATCATCTCACTTCTTCTTTTACTTATAAGGTAAGCAGTAATGCCGATGGACCTTCCAACTGTTTTACTATTTTGGTACTTAAGTTATTTTCAAAAACTTCAAACTTGTAAGAGTTATACTTTTTTTCAACATCTCTGTTAATACTTCTTTTCCTTTATATTTTATTTTCTGATTTAAAAGATTTGAATTCGTACACATATCGAGTATGTAAAATTATATTATTAACATTAGTAATCTAATTTTATAATTATTGCTTCCTATAATTATTTTTAAAAATAAAATTAATTATATTATACAAATCTATTTAATATATTGATATTTTTAAAGATATTTTTTACAATAAATCATAAAATATTTTAATTAATTGGATTTATGGATAGTAAAAATCGCCCTTTATCACCGCATTTGCAAATTTACAAACCGCAAATTACCAGCCTTACTTCAATAATGCATCGCTTGACTGGCGTTTATTTGTTTATTGGAGTTTTAATTTTATCTTGGTTTTTTATCTATTATCAATATCAAACAAATTTAGTTTTTGGTAACAATTATAGTAATTGCGCTAGAAATGTAATATCGATCTATGCAACCTACTTCTTCTCATTTACTTGGCTTTTTTCCCTTTATTATCACCTTTGTAATGGCGTACGCCATCTAATGTGGGATATTGGTAAAGGTTATGATATTACAACTGCTTATCGCAATGCTTATATTGTTATTTTTTCAGCAATCTTCTTAACAATTGCTACAATTATTACTTATTTTATCCTTAGATAATGACAGAAATTAGAAAATCAGAAAAAACTGGATCTCATCATTGGATTTTCCAAAGAATTAGCGCTGTAATTTTAATATTTTTAACCTTATGGTTAGGTTATTCATTTTTTTCAATATTAAACAATCCTATATATATTGAAACCTTCTTTTCATACATCACCAACACCGTATTATCGATATTATTTATATGTACTTGCCTATATCATGGCTGTCTTGGAATGCAAGTAGTGATAGAAGATTATGTTTCTTGCAAAAAAGCACGTAAAATAACAATTTGGATGATAAATATTGTGTCTTTAATTACTGCCATTTCTACTGTTATTGCTATTATTAGATTACATATTATTATTTAATCTAGTTGCATCTACTACTAAAAAGGGTAAAGGGTGCAGTAAAAAGATGAAATATTAAATTATTATTATGACTGAAACAAAAATAGGAAATTATAAAATTATTGATCATGAATTTGATGTAGTAGTGGTTGGTGCTGGTGGTGCTGGTCTTAGATCTACTTTTGGTATGTCTTCTAAAGGTCTAAAAACTGCTTGCATTTCAAAAGTTTTTCCAACTCGTTCTCATACAGTTGCTGCTCAGGGTGGCATTTCTGGCGCTCTTGGTAATATGGGTGAAGATGATTGGAGATGGCATGCTTATGACACAATTAAAGGTTCTGATTGGCTAGGTGATCAAGATTCCATTGAATATATGTGCAAAACTGCACCAGAAGCTATTATTGAGCTAGAACATTATGGAGTTCCTTTTTCTCGTAACCAGGAAGGTAAAATTTATCAAAGACCTTTTGGTGGAATGACTAAGGGTTATGGCGAAGGTGGTACAGCTCAAAGAACTTGTGCCGCAGCCGATAGAACTGGTCATGCAATTTTACATACTCTATATCAACAATCTTTAAAGCATAATACTGAATTTTTTATTGAATATTTTGCCTTAGATCTAATCATGGAAGATGGACAGTGTAAGGGGATCATGGCTTTAAATTTAGTCGATGGTACAATCCATAGATTTAAAGCAAAAATTGTTTTACTTGCAACTGGTGGCTATGGTCGTGCTTATTTTTCTGCTACTTCAGCCCATACCTGCACTGGTGATGGCAATGCTATGGTATTGCGTGCTGGATTGCCCCTTCAGGATATGGAATTTGTACAATTCCATCCAACTGGAGTATATGGCTCTGGCTGTTTAATTACTGAAGGTGCTCGTGGGGAAGGTGGTTATTTAGTTAATTCTAAGGGTGAAAGATTTATGGAAAGATATGCCCCTAATGCAAAAGATCTTGCTTCTCGTGATGTTGTGTCTCGTTCAATGACTATCGAAATTAATGAGGGTCGCGGTGTTGGTGAAAATGGTGATCATATTTTCTTGCATTTAGACCACCTTGACGCTAATACTTTAGCAGAAAAATTACCAGGTATTTCTGAAACTGCACGTGTTTTTGCAGGTATTGATGTTACTAAAGATCCAATTCCAGTAATTCCAACAGTGCATTATAATATGGGTGGCATACCAACTAATCATGAGGCAGAAGTTTTAACCTCTAAGAATGGTAAAATGGAAAAAGTTCCAGGTCTTATGGCTATTGGTGAAGCTGCATGTGTTTCAGTTCATGGTGCCAATCGTCTTGGCTCAAACTCTCTTCTAGATTTAGTAGTATTTGGTAGATCAGCAGCAATAAAAGCTAGAAAATTAATTAAAGATGGTGACCCATCTCCAGAATTTGCAAAAGATTCTGGTAAAAATTCTCTTGAAAGATTAGATAAAATCAGAAATTCTGATGGTGACCAAGGATCAGCACAAATTCGTCTTAAAATGCAAAAATGTATGCAAAAACATGCTGCAGTATTTAGAGATGAAAAGATTATGTCTGAAGGTGTCAAAAATATACGTAATGTAATTAGTACTTTTAAAGATCTTAAAATTAAAGATCGTGGCCTAATTTGGAATAGTGACCTAATTGAGGCTCTAGAATTAGATAATCTATTGATTCAATCTCTAATTACTATAGAATCTGCTCTTAATAGAAAAGAATCTCGTGGAGCTCATTGCCGCGATGATTATCCTGATCGCGACGATAAGAAGTGGATGAAGCATACTTTAATGTGGTCAGATTCTAAATACAAAACCACTATTGATTATAGGGATGTAAAATTAGAACCTATGACCAAAGAAATGAAGCCTATCCCACCAAAGAAACGAACATACTAAATTTTTCTTCTTGATTATTCAGTGTTAATAAGATTTTTTAAAACTCATATGTACCTATTATACATCAAAATTTTAAAGAATCTTATTCTCCCCTGTCTAATATTTTTTTAAAGAAAGTAAATTTACTATTACCATAAATTTTTTCTTTAATTATTGTAAAAATATCAACATTATAATTTATCTCTTCCTTTTTATGAGTTTCAACAATAATTAGGTGTTTTTTTTTCAAATAATTACATTTTACCAAATCAATAAATATATTTTTTGATAAATCCTTATTATATGGGGGGTCTAAAAAAATTATATTATATTTTTGACTTAATTTTGGCAACCCACTGCCTAGATCATATTTTAGCAATCTTATTTTATCACTATCATTGAGTAATTTGGCGTTTTTATGAATTATATCTAAATTTCTTTGACTAATATCAATAAACGTAACATGAGAAATATTTTGTGATATATTCTCAAAACCAAATATTCCTGTACCTGCAAACAAATCAAGTAATTTAATATCGTCAATTTCAATATTAAAATTTTGTAATAAATTACCTGAATATAATATATTTATAAGGTTTTTAAGGTTTTTATTACTAGTTGGACGTAATATATCTGACCTTGGGGGGGAAAATAATTTTTTTCCACGATATTTTCCAGAGATTATATACATTATACAATATTTTTTTATGCCAATTATCATTAAAAAATTAGCAATATAGTAAAATATTTTCTTACTATTTATCTTTATAAAAGTTTTTTAATAATAGTTGGCACAATACTCTTTAAATTAGATACTATTATTGATTAAAAATATGACTTAAAATTTTATAACCCAATTTAGCAGCCAAAATATCACAAGAGTGTAAATAAGATATTGGTGCCAATTCAACTATATCAATTCCCACTATATCACTTATCTTCGCTGCTTCTTTTATAATTTTCATAACATTGGGCCAAAAAAAACCATTGGGTTCTGGCATACCAGTTGCAGGCATGACGCTTGAATCAAAACCTGAAAGGTCAAATGTTAAATATACTTTTTTTCCTTTGAGATCTGATGCAATCTCCTTTTCATTCCAGATATCTATATCTTGAGCATAATATATTTTAAACATATCATTATGTTGGTCTACAAACTCTTTTTCTTCTCTTGATATGCTTCTAATACCACATGATATAACTTTAGATATGTTGTTTTCACTTGCCTTCCTAATAGAAGAAAGAGTGGAGTAACCACTTTCAGAATTAGGGTCCTTTAAATTTGCATGAGAATCAAAATGTAATATTGCTAAATTATCATATTTATTAACAAAAGGCCTAATTGCTCCGGATGTTAATGTTTGTTCTCCACCCAATATTAATGGTATTTTATTTTTCTTAATTATCTTATGCACGATATCTTCAAGCTTATTTAAAGCACTTGCAGCATTATATTCTATCCTATTTTCTACCAAAGTAACTATCCCAATATTTTTATAAGTCTCGGTGTTATATTCTTCATCAAATAATTCTAATTGGCGCGATGCTCTAATTATTGCTCTTGGTCCTGTTCTGGTACCTGTATTAAATTTAGAAGAAGATTCCATGCCAAATGGTACAATTACGACTTTGGCATCTTCATTGTTATTTAGATAATCTTCTTTAATACCAAGAAAACCATCTTCTTGCTTCATATACTCTAACTTAGTCATTATTTATAAAATTAATATGCCCCATTTTTCTACCTGGTTTTATTTCTTTTTTATTATATAAATATGTTCTGTGAAGCTTGTCCTTAATTAGTTTTTCTATATTCAATACATCATTTCCTATAAGGTTTTTCATATAACCCTTTTTGTCAAAAGTAACGTCACCAAGAGGTAATTGACAAACTATTCTAATTAATTGTTCGAATTGACTTGTATTGCATCCATCCATTGAAAAATGTCCTGAGTTATGGGGTCTAGGCGCTATTTCATTAACTAATAATTTACCACTTTTAAGAACAAAAAACTCAACTCCAAGTAAACCAGTCATGTTTAAATTTTCAATAATTTTTTGAGCAATAATTTTAGAATTTTTACTTGTCTCTTGAGAAATATTAGCCGGATAAGAGCTAGTATCAAGAATACCATTTTTATGTTTATTTTCTAGCGGTTCATAACAGGAAACTTTTCCCGATTGGTCACGACCTATCATCACAGATATTTCTCTTTCAAATGGTATAAACTCTTCTAGAATATATTTTTCTTTATCAAAACTTAGATCTGGTATTTCATTTTCATTATTAATGAGGTGCTGACCTTTGCCATCATAACCCATTTGATTAGTTTTTAAAATTGCTTTATAATTTAATTTTTTTAAATTTTCTAAAAAATTATTTTTATTTGTAATTTCATAGAATTCAGCAGTATTAATCTGATTATCTGCCATGAATGATTTTTCTAATAGCCTATTTTTGGCAATATTTAAGACCCTACTGTCAGGAAAAATAGGACAATATTTTGCAATAAAATCAACTGATTCTGTGGGAATATTTTCAAATTCTAAGGTTGCAACATCAATTTTTTTAGCAAACTCAAAGAGAGATTGTTCGCTCCTGTAGTCCGAAATAATATAATCAGAACAATTATCAATTGCTGGGCAGTTGACATTATCAGTAAATATAACTGTTTTGTAGCCAAGCTTATGTGCTGCAGTAGAAAGCATATCTCCAAGCTGACCACCACCAAAAATACCAATAGTGATATTTGAAGAGTTATATTCAGGCAATTATATAATTTTGATAGTTTTAATCACGTCCTCAACATGACCTTTTACTTTAACATTGCGCCATATTTTTGCAATATTTCCATTAGTATCAATTAAAAAAGTACTTCTTTCTATGCCTTGATACTTCTTACCAAACATAGACTTTTCTTTTAAAACTTGATAAGTATTACATAATTTCTTTTCCTCATCAGCTATCAAATTAAAACCTATATTATATTTTTCAATAAATTTACAATGACTAACCTTGGAATCTTTTGAAACTCCTAATATTATGGTCTTTAATTTTTCAAATTCTGCCAAATATTTTGTAAAGTCTTGCGCCTCAATAGTACAGCCAGGAGTGTCATCTTTAGGATAAAAGTAAATGATTATATTTTGCCCTCTTAACTCACTAAGCTCTATTTTAGTATCATCCTCACAATATGATGTAACCCACGGCGCTACATTACCAACTTCTATAGACATAATTAATTTGATTGATCTGTTTTAATTCCTGACTCTTCAAGTAATTTATTAAAATCGGACTGACTACAAAGACCAAGTAAAACTGGATCCCTTGGCTTCAGCTCTTTGTAATTCCAATATGTTTTATTAGCAATAGAATCTATCATATTGGTGGTTGTGCCAATAAGTTTCTTTACTTTATTTTTATCTATATCTGGATAATTTCTAATAATATATATTATAGCATCCGGTTTATCACCTCTTCTAGCAATTGGGATGTACCTCGTTTTCTTTTCTTTATTTTTAGTTTCAATTATTACTTTTTCATTTAAAACAATCTTCAAACTTGGATTTTCTTCACATTTTTTAATATCCTCTTTTGTTAACTGACCTGATGATATAGGACTTTGTGGCAAAATGCTTGAAGCAATATCTCCATCGGCAATTGCCTGAATTTCTAATATATGCATGTCACAAAATTCAGCAATTTGTTCAAAAGCTAAGGATGTATTATCTATTAACCATATAGCTGTAGCTTTTGGCATTAATGGTGTATATTTTTTATTTATCACTGTTGCGGTCATTTTCTTATTTTTTAATTTTATTTGGTAATTATCAAATATTATTAACAATTTTCAAGTTTTTATTTAATTGATTTACACGATGTTGGTGTCGTACCAATTTCCTATCTTTGAAGCAACATTTACTTTGGGAACAAATTTAATCTTCAGATTAAAATTGTGTTTCCATCAATAAATTTTCTTCAATTAATGCACAACACAAATGCCATGAAAATTTTAAGAAATCATAAGTAGTTTGTAATTAATTAGTTTTGCTAAATAATTATTATAAAAACCTCTTTAAGGGTAGTGTTTACTATCTTGAATTTGATATACATAAAACAATATACTAATATCAAGGTTGCAATTAAATAATTTCTGGTTATTTTTATTTCCTGTATTTATCAAAAATTTTAATTTCTTTTTATTAATTAATAATGTCTATCAAGGGCAAAATAGTTGCAGCTTTAGATATAGGTTCCACTAAATTAGCATGTGTTATAGCTGAGATTTCTGATAAAAATATTAGAGTAGTTGGTTATGGTTATAGACAATCTGTTGGCATATCTTCTTCTGCCATAACTGATATGAAACTTGCTCAACTCGCTATTACTAGAACGATTGCTGATGCAGAAAGAATGGCCGGGTTTAATATAAGCAAATTGGCAGTCAATGTTTCTGGATTAAGACTAGCCTCAGATACAAAGTTAGTTACTAATGAAATTTCATCAAATATTGTTAATGATTCTGATATAATGTCTTTGGTTTCTGACATCAAAACAGATTCTAAAAATAACAAAAAGGAAATTATTCACTTAATTCCTCTGGAGTATGTGATTGATAATAACACTAAGGTTACAAATCCAAGATATATGTCAGGCGACTACTTATCTGCTAAATTTTATATTATTTCCTCCCAAAATAGCATTATAAAAAATATAGAAAATTGCATGAGATTATCAACCATCTCTATTAATAATTATATATCTGATGCTTACGCTGCATCACTAGGTGTAATTAGTGAAGATGAGTTAAATTTTGGTACCTTGGTAATAGATATCGGAGGAAATTCAGCTTCTTTTGCAATTATCGTTGATAACAAATTGCATCATATAGGCAATTGTAGATTAGGTGGCATTCATATTACTAGAGATATAGCTTCCATTCTAAATGTTAGTGTAAATATTGCTGAAAGTATAAAATTATTAAATAACTCTCTAATTATTAGCCCTATCGAAGAAAAAGAGCAAATTAATTTTAAATTTGATAACAATGATTACCCTAGTAAATTAATGCAATTAACCAAAATTGAATTAAAAAATATTATAGTCGCAAGGTTGGAGGAAATAATTAATATTGTTAAAAACAATTTAGATAAATCTAGTTATTCTTCTTATGCTATTAACAATATAATACTATCTGGCGGAGTTTCTAATATGATAGGTATTGAAAAATTAGTAAGTAACATTTTTGGAAAAAATGCTGTAATTGGTAGCCACCATAGAATTAAAAATTTACAGAAAGACCTAAACAATCCTTCATTTTCTGTTGTTCTAGGTATGATTATTTTCTTAAAACAAGTTATAAAAAAAGAAATTAAAACTGATTTTAAGGTAAAAAACAACTTTATAAAAAAGATAATAGACTATCTAATGTCAGTATAACAACAAATTAAATCTTTATATTTCGTCTATATTCATCAAGTCAACTCTGGTAATTTTTAATTCTGTATCTGGCTTAATAATTATTACAGAAACAATTTCATTTACTATACTGGAACATTTAATAATAAAATTTTCAAATTCTTTTTTTGTAAAATCTCCGGTTGCTCCTCTTGATTTTAGTATTTCTTGATATGAAAAGTTTAATATCTTGACCTGCTTAGGATCTGCAAAATAATATATTTTATTATAATCCAATGTTATAAAAGAACCACTCTGTGAATCATTAAGAGCTATATTAATTAAATTAAAAAATATATCTCTATAATTTTTATCTAATTTTCTAAGTTTTAATTTTAATTTAATAGAATTTGTAATATCTGATTTAGAGGATTTTTGGAATGACTGGGTCAAATCTGTTAAGATTTTAGACAACTCCTCTATATCTTGCCTTTCTTTTTCTAGTTCCGAAGATATTTGCTTGAATACACTATTATTATAGAGCGAATCTATATTGTCAAAATCTGCTACCATTTTAAGAATAATTTAATATTAAAAAATATTTCTTCTTTTTGTAAATTATCTAATACATATTCTAACACTCTTGGTATTAAATCAAGATATCTTTTGTTTTTATATAAAACAGCTTGCCTAGCAAAAATACCTAAAATTTTAATATTTCTTTGGAGTGATAAAATTTTATAGTCATTGATAAATTTTGCATATTCTATATTTGTTTTTTCTATATAATAATTCATCATTTCTATCTGTATATTTTTTGACACACTCCTCCTTGCATCTTGTAAAAATGATACAAGATCATAAGCCCTAGATCCCAACACAGCATCCTGAAAATCAATGAGACCAATTTTTTTATGAAACTTCCTTTCCTTCAGAAAAAACAAATTATCAGCATGGTAATCTCTCAATACTAGGTGTTGATCGGTTGATAAATAATTAAACAATTCCAGCCATATCCCAGTAAAATTATCTTTTTCTTTTGTAGATAATGTCCTATTTTTAATATATTTTAAGTAATAATCGACAAATACTGTTAATTCCTTCAATAATAATTCATTATCATATTCAGGTAATTTTATATTATTTAACTCTGTCTTATGTAACTCTATTAATAAATCTGTTCCATATTGGTAGATTTCTTTTTCCTTTATCTCTAACTGCTTATTATTTAATTTTGACAATATATGGTTAAAACTGTTATTACCAAAATCTTCTGACAAAAGAAAACCATTTTCTTGATCTATCTTATAAATCTTTGGTGCTGAAAAATGATTATCACATAAAAATTTATCAATTTTAATAAACGGATTAAGATCAATAGCATCTATGGGTGCATTCATTAAAATAAAGCTTTTATTATTATAGATAATTCTGTCATAAGAACGAGGAGAACAATCGCCCGGAATAGGTTTAATATTATAATCTGAATCAAAATAACTCGTTAAAAAATTATTTTTTAATATTCCCCTATCCATTATTTGAATTTGTAATAAAATGCATCCTTATAACCTAGATCCTTAAGATTATTTAGAGTTTTGTTGCCATTCTTTTTACTACTAAATGGACCCACCACTAATTTATGATAAGTTTTTTTTCCTAATTTAACAGAAATAACCCTACTATTTCTAATATTTTCTTTCCTTTGTGCAGCTAGCGCTTTACTGTTATTAGAAAAAGAAGCTATTTGAATTAACAAATCGCCTTTTTTAATTTTTACTACCTTTCTTTTGTTTGTTATAGGAGATTTTTTTTGATCATTATTTATTTTAAATTGATCTTGATTTAAATCTTGTCCATTTAATTTATATGTTATTGGGGTTGATTTCTTCTGTTTTTCTTGATATATTGGCTTTTGATTGCTATTATACTGCGATTTAGATATATTTGAGTCAGGCAATATTTGATCCTTTTGGGCTAAATTATTAGTTATATTATTATCAATTCTTTGTTTCGTTGTAGATTGTATCACATCGCTTCTAGAGTAAGTTTTGTCATGATATATATCGTATTTTTCTCTTTCTTGCGCAGCCAAATATCTAACATTTAACTCAGGTGGAAAAGTTTTTATTTTTTTTGGTTTACCATTAGAATCAACAATTCTAATATAAGTCTTATCTGAGCCTTGTGTCCCCAAATAACTACAAGATGATATTGTTATAATGAGTACAAATAAAAATATTTTTTTCATCATAAATTAAATATATTATATATTATGCAAATTTTAGTTGCTAAAATTACCTCTCCTCATGGAATTAAGGGGTATGTAAAATTAATTAGTTATTTAGAAAATTCTTATGATTTAGAAAAATATAATTTAATTTTTGCAAAAGATACTAAAAATTATAAAATAAAACTAATTAAAAATATAAAGCAAAATATTTATATAGCAAAAATAAATAATATTAGTGATCGTAATGGTGCTGAAGAAGTAAGAAATACTGATTTATTTATTGATAAAAAAGAATTAAAACAAACATTAGAAAACCAATTTTATTATCATGATTTATTAAATATGAAAGTTAAAAATATTTCAGATGATGATGTTGGTTCAATTGTTAATATAATGAATTTTGGTGCTGGGGACTTATTTGAAGTCAAATTTTGTAATGATAATTACAATAAACAAATGAATATTTTTCCCTTCAGTGACGATATCATAAATGAGATAAACCTAGAAAAAGGATATATTGTAATTAAAGAAATGAATATATTATGAATGATCTAATTAAAATTACAGAAGGTGATCTTGATGTTATATTAGATTTAAAATATTTTTCTAAAGATAATATAACTAATGACTTCATCTACGATAAAGAATATAATTTTCTTCATAAGGATGCTATAAAAAATTTAAAAGAAGCCATTAAATTAGCTAATGATTACGGTTATAAATTTAAAATCTTCGATGCTTATAGGCCTGTAAAATATCAAAAACATCTTTACGACAAATTTCCTGGTGATTATGTTTCAAACCCACAAACAGGTGCCGTACCCCATTGTCGTGGAGTTGCTATTGATCTAACTTTAATTGATCAAGGTGGTAATGAATTAGATATGGGTACAAAATTTGATGATTTTAGCACCAAGGCACATCATGGGGCAAAAAATATTTCTATTCAAGCACAAAAAAATCGTTTAATATTATTATCTATTATGATATCTTCAAATTGGGATTTTTATAATAAAGAATGGTGGCATTATCAATTATTTAACACCAAAAATTATAATATAATTTATGACTATTAAAACTGCAATTTTTCCAGTTGGAGGTTTTGGCACTAGGTTTTTACCAGCAACAAAATCAATGCCAAAAGAAATGATGCCCGTTGCCAACAAACCAATTATTCAATATGCTTTTGAGGAAGCCAAAGCAGCTGGAGTTGAAAAATTTATTTTTATTACTGGTCGTAATAAAAATATTATTAATAATCACTTTGATAAGTCATATGAATTAGAAGATAGTCTTGATCAAAAAAGAAAAGAACAACAATTAAAAGCAGTTTCCAAATGGCTACCTTCTGAGCCTGGTGCAATTTCTTTTATTCGTCAAGGTAGTCCCTTAGGCTTAGGTCATTCCATTTGGTGTGCTAGAAACTTTATCAAGGATGAGCCTTTTATAGTCATTTTAGCTGATGAAATGATCTACGAAAAAAACCAAGGTAATTTTCTCAAGAAAATGATTGCTTTATATCAAAAAAAACAAGAAAAATGCAACATTATATCAGTTGCCAAAGTTTTGGAATCAAATACTAATAAATATGGTATTATCTCATATCAAAATGATAAAATTATTGATATGGTTGAAAAGCCAAAACCACAAGATTCTCCATCTAATTTAGCCATTAATGGTCGTTATATTTTACAGCCAGAAATTTTTAATTATTTATCACAAAAGAAAATTGGTGCTGGTAACGAAATTCAATTAACTGATGCCATGAAAGAAATGTCAAAAGGGTCGCCATTTTATTATCAAGAATATCGTGGTGAAAGATTTGATTGTGGCAATGTTGCTGGTTATATTGAAGCCAACATCTCTTTTGCCATGAAAGATCCAGAATTAAAAAAAGAGATATTACCTATAATTAAAAAATATTAAAAAATTTCTTATATTATTGAAATGGATCTATAGTTAAATGATTATCGACATTTATATTATCAATAGAGTAATCTCCTGTAAATTGATCATCACTTGCACCTTCAGATTGACCCCACCAATTATATTCGGCAGAAATATTATCAACCAAACCATTAATTATAATTTGTCCTTCTAAAGAATTTCCTCCTGTTGAACCTAAATTACCACTTCCAATATCAATATTAATATTCTCTATGTCAGAACTATCAACATATAAAGACTCGCCTGTAGTAACATTTTTAATATTATTACCAAAAAGAGACAAATTAACCGAACTAAATCCTCCCGCAAGTCCTATACCCCAATAATTATCTTTAGTATTGTTATTAACAATAACATTATTAGAGACAGCATTTGGGTCACCTTCATCTACTAAAAAGAATTCTAAGTATATAGCATTAGCACTAGAGCCTATAATATTATTGTCACTTATTAGATTATCAAAACTTCCACCAGAATCTGTTAGAATGTGTATTCCTTGACCAACCCCTCCCACACTATAATCACCACCATTATAATTTAAATTATTATTAGATATATCATTATTTACACTGTATCCATTTGATAAAGTAAAGTATGCTAAAATTCCATCTTCTGCATTATAATTAATAATATTATTTTTAATTTGATTACTAACATTAATATTATTATTAAATCGCGTTGTAATACCTTTTTTATTATAATTAGACGTATTGTTAGAAATATTGCTACTTATTTGATAATTCCCAGAATTTAATGAACTTCTAACATATATGCCATCACTATTACCATTAGTAACAGCGTTACCTACAATATGACTAGTGATATTTGATAGAGCAGAATGATTTAAATATATAGCATAATTAGTGCTAGCTTCAATATTATTATCATTGATGTTACTAACTCCTGAAGAGTTGTCACTATATTGCAGATTAATAGACATTCCTGCAGTATTATTAATATTATTAGAATTGATGTTAGTATTAGCTTTGCTATTATCC
>CERI01117424.1_pt1 | contig 16700 bp, 13 predicted proteins | sample 350261 | NCBI WGS metagenome assembly CERI01 (sample SAMEA2620979, study PRJEB7988) | marine metagenome | isolation source: saline water (ENVO:00002010), including
TAATTTCTAGTTATGCTAGCAACAGAAACGAATTTTATAATAATATGAATCTGGAGGCAAAATTTGTATCCTCTGGGGTTGTTATGAAAAACTTTGGAATAGGAGATTTATTAATCAAAATGAATAAAAGCCCTCAATCTATTCGAAGCGTAGAAGATGTAGTTTTTTCTAATTCTGCACAAACTATTTTTAAAAAAATAGATGGATCAATAAATATAAAGCCAAATAATACAAAAAGAGAATTATATATTTCTACAGAATCAATCGGTTTAAATGCTATTACTAGTGGCAATATAGACTTAAAAAATAATAAGATAAATATTGGCCACAATGCTGTCATGATAGTAGTTACGCCAGATAAAAAGACTCTACCTATAAGATTTGCTCTCAATGCTTTGGGTTCTATTGACAATCTTAGTTTGTCACCAAATTTTTCTCAAATTAATCAATATTTAAAAAGCCAGTGAAAATAGATAGTTTATTGCAGAAAAAAAATAAAAATATACCTCTAGTGTGTATTTCTGCCCATACTTATCCAATGGCAAAAATAATTGATCCATTTTGCGATATTATGTTGGTTGGAGATTCGGTAGCGACAACAGTTTATGGTATGGAAGACACTTTGTCTGCAACTATGGAGATGATGATTAGTCATGGATCGGCTGTGAGAAGGGCTGTTAAAAACTCTTTTCTGGTAGTTGATTTACCGTTTGGATCTTATGAATCTTCAAAAAACCAAGCTCTTGATAATGCTCAAAAAATGATATCAGAAACAAGTTGCGATGCTATTAAGATAGAAACCAGCCTAGAAATGCTGGACACTGTTTCGTATTTAGTGCAAAACAATATTAATGTAATGGGTCATGTTGGCTTAATGCCTCAGCATATTAAAAGATATGGGGGATATAAATATCAAGGTATAAAGCAGGAGTCGGCTGAGGAAATTTTAGAAATATCTAAGGCCCTAGAAAGCTCTGGCACTTTTTCCTTTGTTATAGAGGCTGTTCCAGCAAAATTAGCAGATCAAATTAGTAAAAATTCTAATTTAATTACCATAGGTATAGGTGCCTCAAGGTCATGTGATGGGCAAATATTAGTGATAGATGATCTTTTGGGACTAAATAACGATTTTTCTCCAAAGTTTCTTAAAAAATACCATAATTTGGACAAAGAAATTAAAAATTCAGTTCAAAAATTCCAAAACGACGTAAAAGAAAGAAGGTTCCCTTTTGATAATAATTGTTTATAATAATGAAAAAATTAATAGTTCAAGGTGGTAATAAATTAGATGGTCAAATTGATATATATGGCGCGAAAAATGCTACATTACCAATTATGATTTCTTCTATATTAACAAAAGAAGAAGTAATCCTTAGTAACATTCCCCATGTATCAGATATTTCAACCCTGACAACAATATTATTAGATATTGGTGTTAAGGTAAAAATGTTAGCAACTGATATTGGAGGATACCAGGGTAGGGTTATATCATTTAAAGCAGATAATATTAAAAACTTTATTGGATCCTATGATTTGGTTTCTAAAATGAGGGCGTCAATCTTGATTTTAGGCCCACTTCTTGCTAGGTTTGGTTATGCTAAGGTATCGCTTCCTGGTGGTTGCGCCATTGGCGCTCGTCCTGTTGATTTACATATAGGAGCCCTAGAGAAAATGGGTGCAAATATTAAAATTAAAGATGGCTATGTGATTGCAAAAGGCAAATTAAAGGGAGCAAATATTCATTTTAAAAAAATATCCGTAGGCGCCACCCAAAATGTTATGATGGCAGCAACTTTGGCAGAAGGAGATACGACAATTAAAAATGCAGCAACAGAGCCGGAAATAACTGACTTAGCTAATTCTCTGACTAAAATGGGTGCAAAAATAGATGGAATTGGAACTTCTCAATTAAAAATAACGGGGATAAAAAAACTGAATTCAGTCAAGCATCATATAATGCCTGATAGAATTGAGGCTGGTAGCTATGCTATTATGGCCGCCATTACCAACGGATCAATAAAGATGAGTGGAGTTGGTTTAGATATCTTTAATGAGAAATTAATTACAAAATTAAATCAGGCGGGCGTAGAAATTAAAAATGTGGGTAATAATATCATAGAGGCTACCAGAAGGGGAGGGGATATTAAGTCTGTTAATATAAAAACTAATGTTTTTCCAGGAATAGCAACGGATATGCAGGCGCAATTTATGGCTCTTATGACTGTGGCTGACAAATCTTCGGAAATTGAAGAGGCAATATTTGAAAATAGATTTATGCATGTTTCTGAGTTAAACCGCATGGGAGCAAAAATTTCTATCAATGGCAATAAAGCGACTATAGAGCCTGTGGCAGAGCTATCTGGAGCAAGGGTTATGGCAACTGACCTTAGGGCTTCTGTTTCCTTAGTAATTGCAGCCTTAGTTGCTAAAGGAGAGACAGTAATAGATAGAATTTATCATTTAGAAAGAGGTTATGAAAGATTAGAAGATAAATTACTCTCCTGTGGTGCCTCAATTTCTCACATAATAAAATAATACTATTTACTTATAACATGCTATCGTCTTTTAATCTATTTTTTTATAAAGAGGTATAAAAAATTTATATTTTGTTAGATTCAAATACATTGCTTAATTAGCTTTAACCATGCAAATGATCATTTTCAGCAAAATTTATTTTGGAAAAATGAGAAAAGTTTGCGCAATATATTAACCTCCACTGGTTTCAGAAAGTTTTTTTTCTAATCTAAGAAGTCTATGATATTAAAGATTATATTGCCTAGCAAATTTCTACAAATTGTTTCATAATTAATTTTGTACCAGTTTTTTGAAAATTAATCTCAAATTTCTTTTCATCTTGGGACAATATAAAGCCGTAGCCAAATTTTTGGTGAAAAACCTTTTTACCTTTAAGATTTTGCTCTAAAAAACCCCCTCTTTTGCTAGAATTTTGATGTTTTTCTTCTTTTGGTACAAAATTTTCTGGATTTTGCCCTAAAAAATCATTTTTTTCAAAAGAATCATCATTAAATTGGCAAATATCTTCAGGTAATTCGCTCAAAAATCTAGAAATTATAGAATTTTGATAAGAGCCAAAAACAAATCTTGATTTAGCATAGCTCATAAAAACTCTTTCTTTAGCTCTGGTAATTGCCACATAAAACAGCCTTCTTTCCTCTTCTAGTCCACCCTCTTCCATTGATTTTGAACTTGGGAAGGTGCCGTCTTCTAAGCCAGGAATAAAAATATTTTTAAATTCCAAACCCTTTGCAGCGTGGATAGTCATAATATTGATTTTATCAGAGAAGTTATCTATATTATCGCTATCTGAAATTAGGCTGATATGATCTAAAAATTGCTGCAAATTGCCAAACTCAGTAATCGACTTACAGAATTCTTTAATATTTTCAACCCTAGCTTTAGCTTCATAAGTTTTGTCATTTTGCCACATCTGCAAATACCCAGATTCATGACAAATACGGTCTAATAGTGCTGATAAATCATGATTTTCTTGGTAAAATTTTGACCACAAATTAATTTGATTGGCAAAATCTAATAATTTTTGATTAATTTTGGTACTAAAATCTCCACCAATGTCGCATTTAAAAATAGTATCAAAGATTGAAGAATTAATATCAAAGGATTTGGTAGATAATTTATCAATTGTAGTCTTGCCAATACCTCTTTTGGGTAAATTAATTACCCTTTCCAAGGCTAAATTATTATTTTTGTTGGCAATTAATTGTAAATAACAAATTAAATCTTTAATTTCTTTTCTTTCAAAAAACTTTAAACCGCCAATAATTTGATAAGGTAAAGATAGCTGTATAAAAGCGTCTTCAAAAGAACGAGTTTGATAACCAGCACGAACCAAAATGGCCATATTTTTATAAGAATCACTATTTTTAACTAATTTTTTTATTTGCTGCGCTACTCCTGACGCCTCCTTGCGATCATTATAAAATTTGGCAACTGAGATCTTTTGACCATGATCTTGATCGCTAAAAAGTGTTTTTTCGTGTCGCTGAGAATTAAAAGAAATAACATGCGAAGCGGCTTTTAAAATATTATTTTTGGAACGGTAATTTTGTTCTAAACGAATAATTTTGGCATCTGGATAATCCTTATTAAAATTTAAAATATTAGAAATTTCAGCGCCGCGCCAAGAATAAATTGATTGATCATCGTCGCCAACTGCACAGATATTTTTATATTTTGCTGCTAGACTTTTAAGCCAAATATATTGGATATTATTACTATCTTGATACTCATCAACCAAAATATATTTAAATTTATTTTGATAATATTCTAAAATATCTGGTTTTTTTTGAAATATAACTAAATTTGATAATAATAAATCCCCAAAATCAGCAAAGTTGAGACTTTTTAACTCCTTTTGATATGAGGTATAAATTCTAGCAAAATTTGGTAAATTGAAAATATGACCAGAGCAATTTTCTGGCGAAATATTGCGGTCTTTACAAAGAGAAATTTGCCATAGATAATTTTTAGCCGGAAATTCTTTTTGATCTATCTTTAAATTATCAAGAATTTTTTTAATAATTCTATTAGAGTCGTAAGAGTCAATAATAGTAAAATTTTCATTTAAATCATAATATTCTGGATATCTTTTAAGAATTCTGCTGGCAATTCTATGGAAAGTTCCAAGCCATAAATTGTTTGCTTCATCGCCAATTTTTTCAGAAATTCTATGCTTCATCTCGGCAGATGCTTTATTAGTAAAAGTTACTGCCAAAATTCCATCTGCTGTTGCAGCATAAGAATCTAAAATATAGATAATTCTCTCAGTAATAATTTTGGTTTTACCGGTTCCGGCGCCGGCTAAGGCTAATAGCGGGCCATCAATATTTTTTACCGCTTGCTCTTGTATTTTATTTAGATTTGTCATCATGTTTATTCTCAGAAAATTTATTATGACTAAAAAGGTTCATGATAATAACAAAAATTACAATAAAAAAACTGATAATTATAAAAAACCACATAGTTATAAAAAAATATTATTTTTTCTATAAAAGACACCGCTTATTGTCTCTTGATTTTTCAGGGGTGCAATAGAATTAAATTCTAATAATTTAAAGCCTTTTGCCAAAAATAGATCAACTGATTTTTGATATCCCTTTTCTAAGTTATCAAAAATTATTACTCCCCTTTCTTTCAAATAATTCAAAACCAATTTACTGCAGGCATTTCTTCTCTTACCATCAATTATTATAATATCATGTTTTTTATTAAATTTGGTAATTTCCTGCGGATATAAATTAAGATCTTCTTGTAAAATTAAAGTAGAGTTTTTTGGCTGAATATTTTGCAAATAAGAGTGCCAATTAGGATTGTTGTCAATGGAAATAATATTTTTACATTTTTGAGAAAATTTTAGAGTTGAGTGGCCAGAGCCATATTCAAAAATTTCAAGATCTTTTGATAACTTTTTTTCCAAGAAAGCAATAAACGCATAGTTAAACCAAAATTCAGGATTGCCGTTCTTGTCAACGGGCTTTTCTACTTCCCACGACTTATACCAACCTAAATTCTCTAAATATGCTATTTTTTCTTTTACCATATATTAATTGGTATTATTATTGATCTTCTATCCATACAAAACTAGTGGGTTTTTATATTCTTTTGTGGTATTGGCATATTATGAATAGTGGAAAATATTTCTTTAAAACTTTTATCATGTTTTTCTTCTAAATCATCTACTCTTTTCTCCAATAATTGATCTTGATTGATTATATTTCTTGATTTAACAAAAAATCATATAATTTAATATTAATCTTAATAACTTTTGGATTGCGTAAAATAGAGGATAACATTGTAACTATCTGTTCCATAAAAACATAAGCAGTATGACAAAGACCTATTTTAAGGTTAGAATTGCAAGTCGCAAATTACGACCTTCAATTTTTAAATTATTCTTTCGACATTTGAAACATAAAATCTTCTAAGAATCTTTTTATATTTCTTTTTACTCATTGCAGTAATATTTTTAGTTTCAACGTTATAAAGCTTTGCTAAAATAAAATCTGTCATCACATCTTTACCCCTGATATAAAAAATTAATTATGATAATGGGCTATCATTAGCAATTATTTTATTTATAAATTAGTAATTAGTGTTATAAATTCTAGATATTATAATGCTTTCTAGCTAAATACTTTCTCAAAAATTATATCTGTATTTCTAATGTAAAACCCGTAATCAAAGATATTTTCTAATTTTTTTTCGCCTAGTTTTTCTAAAATCAGATCATTTTGTTTTAAAAGAGTAAGAAAGTCTTTATTTTCTGTCCAAACTTCCATGGCATTTTCTTGCACAATTTTATAAGCATCTTCACGAGAAATTTTTGCCTCTTCAATTAAAGTTAGCATAACCTGCCCCGAGAAAACCAAGCCATTTAATTTTTCCAAATTCCTTATCATATTATCTGGATAAATCATGAGATTTTCAACCAAACCAATCAAGCGGTTTAAGGCAAAATCAGCAACAATCAAGGCATCTGGCGCTATCATTCTTTCAACTGATGAATGAGAAATGTCTCTTTCGTGCCAAAGTGCAACATTTTCCAGCATTGGAGTTGCAGATGAACGGATAATTCTAGCCAAACCGGTTAAGTTTTCTGATAAAATAGGATTTCTTTTATGAGGCATGGCAGAAGATCCTTTTTGACCCTTGGAAAAAAACTCCTCAACTTCCAAGACCTCTGTTCGTTGTAAATGTCTAATTTCAACTGCAATATTTTCAATTGAAGAGGCAATTACTGACAAAACACAGAAAAAATGTGCGTGACGATCTCTTGGAATTACTTGAGTTGAGATATCTTCAGCTTTTAGTCCCATTTTATCTGCAACAAATTCTTGCACTTTAGGATCAACATTGGCAAAAGTTCCAACTGGCCCAGAAACAGCGCAAATGGCAATTTCTTCCCTTGCTGCTAATAACCTACTCTTTGCTCTTTTAAATTCAGCATAAAATCTAGCCATTTTCAGGCCAAAAGAGGTTGGTTCAGCATGAATGCCATGAGAACGACCAACACAGATTGATTCCTTATGAGCATAAGCTTGTTTTTTTAAGGCAGACAATAATTTATCTAAATCTTCAATAAGTAGATCAGCCGACTGTGTTAGTTGTTTTGAAAGGCAAGTATCAAGAACATCAGAACTGGTCATTCCCAAATGTACATATTTTGAGGCGTCACCAATTGATTCAGACACATTAGTTAAAAAAGCAATCACGTCATGTTTGGTAACTTTTTCAATTTCTAATATTTTATCAACATCAAATTTACCATTTTCTAAAATTTGCCTAGAAGTTCCTTTTGGAATGTGGCCAAATTCCTCCATGGCCATAGAAGAAAAAGTTTCAATATCTAGCCAAATTTTATATTTATTTTCATCAGACCAAATTTTGGTCATTTCAATTCTTGAATATCTAGGTATCATTTTTTTGTAATTTTGTTACTTCAATTAATTTAATTGATTTTGAATCAGAATCCAAAACCCTAAAAGATAAATCGCTTCTTTTAAAAGATTCACTAATTCCTGGCACTTTCTTTAGAATAAAGAACATAAAACCGCCAATAGTTTCAAAGTCATCTTCTTCATTTTCTGCAATACTCACCTCCATCATCTCTTCCACTTCTTCAATATCAACCCTACCTCCAAAATGAAAGACTTTGTTACTAATTTGTTTTTTAGTAAGGTAGATATTATCTTCTAAAATGTCATGCTCATCCTTAATTTCACCAACAATTTCTTCAATAATATCTTCAATAGTAATAATACCATCAGTTCCACCATATTCATCCAAAATAATAGCAATATGAACTCCAGAAGAGCGCATTTTTACCAAAAGATTGGTAATTTTCATAGAATGAGGCACATAAAGAATCTTCCTAGTGATATCGGCAAGTTTAAATTTTGCCTTATCATCATTAATAAATTTTGTAAGATCTTTGCAATGTATAAATCCCAAAATATTATCAAGGTTTTTATTATAGATAGGCATTCTACTATGTTCTTTTTCTAGAATAACTCGTTTTATTTCTTCTAAATTAGTCTTTTTTTCAATAGCATTGATATTATTTCTTGGAACCATGATATCGCCAACCCTAATATGGCTAATTTGTAAAATATTATCAATCATAGTTTTTTGCTCAACGCCAATAATTCTAGCATTGTAAGATTTAATAATGACATTTTTTAAACGTGAAGCGTAGTATTTTCTTTTATTCTTAAAAAAACTCATGACAAGTTTAATCATTGAATCTTTTTTTAACTCACTTTTATTTAAAATCTTGGGTCGTCCTTCCATTAATTTTGGATTAATTGATCAAATGTCAAAATAGTATTCTTTGCAGCTTTCACTTCATCAACTCTTCTTCTGGGAGTGGAAATTGGATATGAATGGAATTTATCACCGTTACCACTTTTTACCTCCTTAGAAATATAAATCATAGTATCAATAAATTTATCAATTACTGTTTTATTTTCAGTTTCAGTTGGTTCGATTAGCATGGCGCCAGGAGTAACCAATGGAAAGAAAACAGTCATTGGGTGCATACCATACTCAACCAAAGCTTTAGCAATATCTAAGGTTGTAACTCCTTGCTCTTTTTGAATCTTATCATTAATAAGGCATTCATGCATACAAAATCCTTCAAAAGGCACATTATAATGACCCTTTAATTTTGTTAAAATATAATTAGCTGACAAAACAGCATCTTCGGCAACTTGTTTCAGGCCATCAGCGCCATGGGACATCATGTAGGACAGGGCGCGAACCATCATGCCAAATTGACCATGGAAACCCTTGATTTTACCAACAGTATGTTTTGGAGCAGAAATTTTATATCGATCACCATGCTTAACAACAATTGGGGTAGGGATAAAATCGGATAGTTCTTTAGATACAGCAATTGGACCGCATCCAGGGCCACCACCTCCATGTGGCGTGGAAAAAGTTTTATGTAGGTTAAAATGCATAACATCCACACCAATATCTGCTGGCTTAATCTTGCCAACAATAGCATTATAATTAGCTCCATCACAATAAAAATAAGCACCAATCTCGTGAATAATATCAGCAATTTCCTTTACTTTAGACTCAAACTTGCCACAAGTATTTGGGTTAGTTAACATAATGCCGGCAATATCTTTGCCATATTCAGCAACTAATTTTTTAAACTCAATAAAATCAACCTCACCTGTTTTCTTATCAGATGGAATAACCTTAATATCATAACCACAAGTAGCCGCAGTTGCGGGGTTGGTGCCGTGAGCTGAGTCAGGAATTAAAATGATTTTACGAGCGTCACCCTTGGCGGTTAAAGCTGCACGGATAGTTAAAATACCAGCCAATTCACCTTGAGCACCAGCAGCAGGAGCGAGACAAGTAGAATGCAGTCCAGTCATAGTGGATAACCAATTTTGTAATTCATGCATTAATTCTAATGCTCCTTGAATTGTTGACTCATCTTGAAGTGGATGAATATTAGCAAAACCAGGAAAACGTGCTACTTTTTCGTTAAGTCTAGGATTGTGTTTCATGGTGCAAGACCCCAGGGGATAAAAACCAGCATCAATTGAGTAATTTTCAGATGATAAATTAACAAAATGACCAATTACATCGGGTTCTGTTAATTCTGGTAGGCCAATTTCTTTCCTCTTTGCTCCACCAATTTTCAATTCAAAATCAGGAATTTCAGGCAAATCAACACCGCAAGATCCTGGTCTTGATTTTCTAAAAAGCAAATCTTCTTCTAAATTTAAACCAACATTTTTTGGCACAAAATTATCCATATCTTTAATATTATTTAACGCCTCTTCTGTCATTATAGTATTTCTTTAAGATTCTTTTCTAAAGCTGCCATATCTTCATCACTAGTTAATTCTGTTGTGGCAATAACCATCAAATTATTATCAAGAGCTAAGCCACCTATAATATTTTTTTCTAATAATTTTTGATTTACCTCCTTAGAATCTTTGCTTAATTTAATAGTAAATTCATTGAAAAAGCTATTATTCACTAACTCAATACCATCAATTCTTGTTAAAATATCAGCTAATTTGCAGGCTTTTTGGTGATTTAATAAAGCTAAATTTTTAAAACCAACCTCACCAAGTAAAAATGAATGAATAGTAAATGCTACAGCACATAGACCTTGATTAGAACAGATGTTTGAAGTTGCTTTATCTCTTCTAATATGCTGTTCTCTAGCATTTAAGGTTAAAACAAACGCCTCCTTACCATTTTCATCGTTGGTAGCGCCACAAATTCTACCCGGCACTTGCCTTACATATTGTTTTTTGCAAGCAAAAAAACCAAGATGTGGACCACCAAAATTTAAGCCAACTCCGATAGAAGAGGCCTCCCCAACTACAATATCAGCCATTTTTGGCGCTTCTAATAAGCCAAGAGATAAGATTTCGGAAATTACTACGATCATTAAAGCTCCAACCTCATCAGCTTTAGTTCTGGTTGCCTCTAGGTCAGAAATATTACCATAAAAATCTGGATAGGCAGTAATTACAGCAGCTGTTTCTTCGTCAATTTTAGACTCCGAAATTAATTCAATTTCAGCCAAATCAGTGTAAGTCTGCAGAACTTTAAGATAGTCAGGATTTAAATTGCCTAAAATAGCAATTTTCTTTTTACCTTTTTTTATTCTAACTGACATTAAAGCAGCTTCTGACACGCCAGTAGCTCCATCATAAAGAGAAGCATTAGAGACGTCCATCCCTGTTAAACGAGCAATGATAGTTTGAAATTGAAAAATGGTTTTTAAAGTACCTTGAGCAATTTCTGGCTGATATGGGGTGTAAGCAGTTAAAAATTCTGACCTTTGAATTAAATGATCAACGGCGGCAGGAACGTGATGATGATAGCAACCAGCACCAAGGAAAAAAGGCTGAGAAGAAGCAGAGTTATTTTTTTCAGATAATTTTCTTAAATAGGAGTCTACTTCAATTTCACCCCTATGATCAGGTAACTCCCTAATTTTCTCTGTTAAAATAGATTCTTTTGGAGCGGATTTATAAAGCTCATCAATATGATTAATGCCAATATCTTGCATCATTTGCTCCTTTTCAAGCTTAGTTAAAGCCAAATAGCGCATTATGTAATAAAGTTTAGTTTGTAAATAAATAAATTATATAGATATTGCTTTAAAATACAACTAAATAATAATAATAACCAAAAATTTAATAATTAGATATCAAAGGTTGATTTATTTGGTTAAATAATAATTATTTAAAATTTCCAGATAAATATTTTTTAATAATTCAATCTCAGAAATTTCAATATTCTCATCAATTTGGTGAGCGGTTTTATTAACAAGGCCACATTCAATTACTGCTGAGTAATCCTTGATAAATCTAGCATCTGAAGTTCCCCCTGTTGTGCTCAATTCTGGTTTTTTACCAGTAATATCTTTAATAGAATTAATAACCAAATTCTGTAGATTTTGATCATTGCTTAAAAAAGATTCACCACTAACTCTGTAATTCATTTCATATTTGATGGCGCTGTGATCTAAAACATATTTAACCCAATCAATCAGTTTTTTTGAACTCCACTGATCATTAAATCTGATATTAAATCTTACTTTGGCCTGACCAGAAATAATATTGTTAGATGATATATCATTAGAAATATGAGTAATTTCTAAATTAGAAGGGTCAAAATATTGAGTACCGTCATCTAAATTATAATCTTTTAGAATTTTTAAAATATTAACTAACTCAGTAATTGGATTTAGGGCGTTATGTGGGTAAGCCACATGACCTTGCTTACCGATTAAAGTAATTTCAAAATTTATACTCCCTCTGCGTCCGATTTTAATCATTTGACCAGTTTTTTCTGGATTTGTTGGTTCGCCAACAATGCAGTGGGAAATTTTTTGATTATTCTGCACCATCCATTCAAGCATTTTTTTGGTACCGTTAATCGCGTCACCCTCTTCATCGCCAGTAATTAAAAAGCCAATGCCAAAAGCAGGTTCATTTTGTTCTAAAAATTCTTCTACAGCAATAATAAAAGCAGCAATTGCACCTTTCATATCAACTATACCTCGACCATAAATTTTGCCATCAGAAATTTTTGATTCAAAAGGATTAAATTGCCACTTTGTCAAATCGCCGGTTGGAACAACGTCAGTATGACCGGCAAAATAGATAATTTTATCAGAATTTTTAGGGTTTAAAATGGCATGAAGATTGTCAACATCGTAGGATTTATCGCCAGAAAAGCTAATTTTTTGGCAATTAAAGCCTAAATTTGTTAATTTTTTTGATAAAAAATCAATAGCACCCTCATCTTTTTGACCTGTAATAGATTTTTGTTGAATTAATTTTTGTGTGAATTTTATTAAATTTTCTGACATTTCGTTATAAATTATTCTTAATTCTGTTACATATCTCGTTAATCTGGTTGGCATCTTCACCTTCTACCATAACTCTAATTAAACTCTCTGTACCAGATTTTCTAACTAAAATTCTACCATTTTGACCTAGTTTTTTCTTTTCATTAGCAATTAAATCCTGTATTTCTTGTTTTTCTAGGGGGTTTTCTCCAGCAAATTTAACATTTTTTAAAATTTGTGGTGATAATTCAAAAATATTGGCAACCTGACTTAGTTTTTTATTTTCTGATATTATTAGAGCAGCAATTTGCAAAGATGAAACCAATCCATCACCAGTAGTAGAATGATCAGATAAAATAATGTGACCAGATTGTTCGCCGCCAAAATTACACCCTAATTCCTTCATTTTTTTCATCACATAGCGATCGCCAATACCAACTCTAACCATATTCATACCGTGATAATTGAGATATTTTTCCAACGCCATATTCGACATATGAGTAACTACCACAATATCTTTTTTGAGATTACCTTTGTTATGTAATTTATTAGCTATTAATCCAATTAATTTATCTCCATCAATAATATCTCCCTTTTCATCACAAATTAACACACGATCAGCATCTCCATCAAGGGCAATTCCAATATCAGCCTTTTCTTCCAAAACTTTGTTTTGCAGTAATCTTGGTTTGGTTGATCCGCAATCTTGATTAATATTTGATCCATTAGGCCTGTTGCCAATTGCAACCACATTAGCTCCTAATTCCCAAAAAACACGCGAAGCAATATCGTAAGCAGCACCGTTAGCAGCGTCAACTACTACCTTTAAACCTTTTAGGGATATGTTTCTTGGTAATGTATTTTTTACAAACTCCATGTATCTATCTTTTGCTTCCTTAATTCTAGAAGCTGTGCCAATTTGGTCAGGCGGGCTTAAATATTGGTCAATATCGCCATCGATCATTTCTTCAATTTCCTTTTCAGTTTTATCATCTAATTTTGAGCCATTGCGATCAAAAATTTTTATACCATTATCATGATAAGGATTATGAGAAGCTGAGATCATAATACCAATATCGGCGCGAAGAGATTTAATAAGCATAGGAATTGCGGGGGTGGGTACCGGGCCAACCAAAAATACATCCATGCCAACAGCAATCATACCTGCAGTTAAGGCGCTTTCAATCATATATCCAGAAAGACGAGTATCTTTACCAATAATTATACGGTGTTTGTGATTACCCTCCTTAAGTTTTGCACCAACAACCATTCCAACACGAAGGGCCATATCGGCAGTCATAGGAAATTTATTAGCAGCACCTCTAATACCATCAGTACCAAAATATTTTCGCATAATTAGCGTGAAAATTTATGAGATCTTTTGATCTTTTTTTGTAATTGTAAAATGCCATATAAAAGAGCTTCGGCAGTTGGGGGGCAACCAGGAACATAAATGTCAACAGGCACAATACGATCACAGCCACGAACTACACTGTAAGAGTAGTGATAATAGCCACCTCCATTGGCACAACTGCCCATAGAAATGACATATTTAGGATCGGCCATTTGATCATATACTTTTCGAAGTGCTGGAGCCATTTTGTTTGTTAGAGTGCCTGCAACAATCATTACATCAGATTGTCTTGGTGAAGGACGGAACATTACGCCAAAACGGTCAAGATCATATCGACTAGCGCCAGCTTGCATCATTTCTACTGCACAGCATGCCAAACCAAAAGTCATTGGCCATAATGATCCAGTCCTCGCCCAATTTACTAAATTATCTATTTTGGCCACTACAAAACCACGATTTTTAATTTCATCCAAAGGTGCTTTTAATAAGGCATCCTGATTTAAAGGTGTTTTTAACTGTTCCATAAATAATTAATTATCATCAAATACAATACAATGTTAAAAGGAAGTTTTATAATTGCAATTCTCAAGAAGATTATCTACTTTAAAATATATGATCTTGATCACCACTAACGCATGGTGCTATTCTTATATTTTGTCAATGACTCAATCAGTTTCCAATCTTTGTGTTTTTCAATTAACTGTCTAAAAATTAAACTGATTTTAACTATGTAAAAGGTCTCAAAGATTGATAAATTTTACTATAATTATTTTTATTTACCCCTTGTAAAAAATTAAATAGATATTATATGATATCTTGTACCAATTACAAAACTTTAAAATGATCTAATTTGTAGTTAAGTGGACATCAGTATTTTAATTAATGGTTTTTGATGGAAATAACTTAATTTGTTTTTTCTTGCTAAAATTATAATTAAAATTGACAATTATCCTCATCAGTACATGAGGACGCGTAATTTAAAAAATTTACCTACAGCAAAATTTGTTTTAAAGGTAAAAATTGGTCTTAAATTTTGAGGCAATCCTCAATTTGGTATTAATAATTTAATCAATTTACAATTATGAGTAATATTAAACCATTACATAATAATGTTTTAGTAGAAAGGCTAGAGGCTGAAACTAAAACTGCAGGTGGTATTATCATCCCCGATACTGCTAAAGAAAAACCTTCTGAAGGTAAGGTGGTTGCTGTTGGAAATGGCGCTAAAGACGAAAATGGTAAAGTTATCGCTTTAGATGTTAAGGTTGGTGATAAAGTTCTTTTCGCTAAGTGGGGCGGAACTGAAATTAAACTTGAAGGTAAAGATCTTTTAATTATGAAAGAATCTGATATCTTAGCTATAACTGAATAATTATAAAAATATGTCAGCAAAAGAAATTTTATTTAATACAGACGCTAGAACAAAAATTTGTGAAGGTGTTAACATAATTGCCGATGCGGTGAAAGTAACATTAGGACCAAAAGGTAAAAATGTTATTATTGAAAAATCATTTGGCGCTCCAAGAATCACTAAGGATGGTGTTTCTGTTGCAAAAGAAATTGAATTAAAAGACAAGTTCCAAAACATGGGTGCAGCTATGATTAAAGAGGTTGCTTCGAAAACCAATGATATCGCTGGTGATGGTACTACAACTTCTACCGTTCTTGCACAAGCAATAGTTAAAGAAGGTTCAAAATTAGTTGCAACTGGCGTTAATTCAATGGATCTTAAAAGAGGTATTGATTTAGCAGTTGAAAAAGTTCTTGAAGAATTAAAAAATAACTCAAAAGCAGTTAAAGGTAATTCTGAAATTGCTCAAGTTGCTACAATTTCTGCTAATGGTGATGCTAATATTGGCGAAAAAATTGCTGATGCAGTTGAAAAAGTTGGGCCAGAAAGTCCAATCACTGTGGAAGAAGCCAAAGGTCTTGATTTTGAAACTAGTATTGTTGAAGGTATGAATTTTGATAGAGGATATTTATCTCCTTATTTTGTTACAAATTCAGAAAAAATGACTGTTGAATTCGAAAATCCATATATCTTAATTTTCGAAAAAAAGATTACTAATCTACAGCCGTTAGTTACAATTCTTGAAGCTGTTGCGCAGTCAGGCAGGCCATTATTAATTATCGCTGAAGATATTGAAGGTGAAGCTCTTGCTGCTTTAGTTATCAATAAATTAAGAGGTGGTTTAAAAATTGCTGCTGTTAAGGCGCCTGGTTTTGGTGATAGAAGAAAGGCGATGTTAGAAGATATTGCTTGCCTAACCAAGGGTCAATTAATTGCTGAAGATCTTGGTATGAGTTTAGAGACAACTACTTTAGAGCATTTAGGTTCTGCTAAAAAAGTTGTAATTACTAAAGAAGAAACTACTATCATTGATGGTACGCGTTCTGACTCCGACGTTGAATCAAGATGCAACCAGATCAAGCAACAAATTGAAGAAACTACTTCTGACTATGATCGTGAAAAGTTACAGGAAAGGTTAGCTAAACTTTCTGGCGGCGTTGCGATTTTAAAAGTTGGTGGTGCGACTGAAGTTGAGGTTAAAGAAAAGAAAGATCGTGTAGAAGATGCTCTTGCTGCAACTAGAGCTGCAATGCAGGAAGGTATTATCGCTGGTGGTGGTTCTGCCCTTCTTTATGCAACTAAAGTTTTAGATAATGTTAAAACTAAAAATGAAGATCAAAATAGCGGTATTAGTATCGTTAAAAAGGCACTTCAAGCACCTATTCGTCAAATTGCTGAAAATGCTGGTGTTGATGGAGCTGTTGTTGCTAACGAAGTTTCTATAAAAAATGACAAGGAGTATGGTTATAATGCTCAAACTGGACAATATGTAAATATGTTCAAGGATGGCGTTATTGATCCTGTTAAAGTTGTTAGATCTGCACTTCAAGATGCTGCTTCAATCGCTTCTTTGCTAATTACCACTGAAGCTGCAATCGTTGATGCTGAATCTGAAGATA
>CERI01061431.1_pt1 | contig 16677 bp, 8 predicted proteins | sample 350261 | NCBI WGS metagenome assembly CERI01 (sample SAMEA2620979, study PRJEB7988) | marine metagenome | isolation source: saline water (ENVO:00002010), including
GTGGTTGGGGGACCTCGCTAACCCGCTTGAGATCACAAGCTGGTCACGTGTTGTATACAGTTGACATGGAACTTCTGGCGGTGTTGCAAAGTAAGACATCAAAAGATGTCTCCACGGGTGTGTGGCTCGAGCTAGAAAATGAGGAATTCGGCTGGTGGCTGCAAAGTCTTTCTGGCGCAGTCGGCGCGGCAAATGCCTACGGCAGCGCGACCGAGATGGCGCCACTGGAAAGGGGTCACTATTACTTTCAAAACAACTTGGAAAACTTCGCTGCCGTCTACACGCATTACAAAATTACGCTGTGGAACAGTGGTGTAATCATTCGATCGGTTGAGATGCCGAACCCGGTTCCTCCCGTGGGGCTGTTGATCACGGTTCCCGTTGCCAAAGGAGTCGCTCCCAGCCAGTAGGCTTGCGGACGCGCGCAGAGAGTAGTACTAAAAGCGTTTATCGTTTTTGAAATGACGAGTCCCTCCCCCTTCTAGTCACGCCGACCCCGGCAGCGCGGACTTGCGCACGTCCTTTAGAGTAATGATCCAAAAAGCGTCGAGCGCCCAGTGCGCAAACAGACCGTGCATCGGACACAGCCACAAGGGGATCCCTAAGACCGACATTCCGTGCGCGTACCACCAAGTATGGTGGCTCAGCTTGACGCAGAGCGAGGCCGCAAGTGGCGTGCACACGCTGGTCACGGCGGCGAATCCCCATGGCGTGCGCATGTGCCATCTTACAAACAGGAGCCCTACGAGGAGACTCGCGGTCAAAACCAACGTGTACTCCGCCAACACGATCACCGCCAGTAGCGCCGCGCCGTACACCACGTGCCGGCGCCCCACGTCCGCATACGTCACCATCCTCACAGCCTGCTATCTGGTTTCCCCCCTACCCACATACACGACCACTAACACCCTTCGCATGTTTAGCGGCAGGCAAGTTCCTTTATGATAACTCCGCCATCCTGCGCGCCGCCAATGCACCGGTGGCAAAGAAGTCGGTTTCGTTTTGTTGCGGCATGAACCAATTGGGCATCACCACCGGCGCTGAGCGCGTGTCCTGTGTGCGCTTGCCCTTGCCCTTGCGTGCTGCCGCGGACGCCGAACGCAGCACGCGGTCTGTGGCCTTTCTCCCAGCAGATGGGGCGCGCATGTTGATGCGCTCAAGGATGTGTGCGGCGGAGCCGCTCATCATGCCACGCACGTCGTTAGGGCTGAGATCCGCAACTTGGGGTGGCACTGGAGGACCAGCGTCTTCATCTGAAGCCTCGTACGCCCTCTGCCGCTCGTACCCAGCTATCAATGTCTCCGATTGAGATTCGTGAGACGCGGTTGCCGCAGTGGGCGCGTCGGCACCACCAGATGATGGATCGATTTCCGCGTGTGCTGCAGCGACTGTGGCAGCGACCGTCTCAGCCGGGGTGATTGCAAGGTATTCAGACAAATTCTCACCGAGACCCGCTTCACGCAACGAAATGAAATCTGTTGCATCTGTAAGAGATTGACGTGCAAACTCAAATGCACCTGTGGCCCGCACGGAAGTGGCTGCGGCTGCCGCGCCAGCATTTACGACAACGACTCGAGCAGCGGCATTGAGACCAGCCCTTTCGGCCAGTTGGTTGGCGCCGCCTGCAACCACACCAGCAGCGCCACCCATTACATCCAGCGCGAAATCCACCGCTCCGGCGCCCAAGTCACCTGCAGTCGGAGGCGTGGTAATGCTGATTAGGTGATTGATGCCGTAGTAACCGGTGGCAACCACCAGTGTGGTTAATCCCATATAGAAACCAATAGCCGGCCAGTTTTCGTACAGAGTATCCATTGCCACCCCGTCGTACACTAGTCGGTATAGGTCTTCCATTCGCTGCTGTGTCCGCATTTTGTAGACTGGACGCGCTGGCCGGCCGTCGTCGCGAAGCTGAAGTTGCAAATCACCCGCTCTGATGGTACGGCGCTTATTATTCTGCTTCATGAGCAGCACCGCATCTTCCGCAACTCTGTCGGTGGCGAGCGCGGACTTTCCAGAATCAATCTGGTTGCCGATGTTGCGCATTGCGTTAATGATCTGTGCGACAAAAACGTCCTCCGCCCGCTCGTCAGCCAAGGCGTTCGCCACAGCGGTCCGCGACAAGAACGTGCGCTGGAACGCCCAATTGTTCCCTCCATTGTCCCCGCGCGCAAGTGCCGCGAACTCGAGCGTATTAAGCAGGTGCACAAAGGCAACCGAGCGAGGAAACCAGTGCGCGCGCAGGGCTGTGTAGACGACACGCCGGATGTAGCCACGCGCTGCCTTCTCGCGAGTGTCGACCGCAGGCGCATCTGAGAACGTCTTGCCACGAGCAGGCCAACTGACGCCCTTGAGGTTGGCGTACGTGCGGTCGGCCACGTCCTCTCCAAACTCTGGGAGCGGCGGCATGGCGTCCTTCCTCTGCGCAGCCGTCAACGCCCGCAGTGCCGTGTCACGCCCGTCGTCTCCATGCACGATGCGATACAGTAACGTCGTGTACTCTGTGGCCATTCGACCGTCGAAATCCTCAAGGAGCGACGCAGTGTGTCGAGACCGACCGTCTTCGTCGCGTAGCGTCAAGCCCCTTTCCTCGTATTCGGCCTTGACAACCGCCCAGTTTAAATTTGGATCCTGTATTAGTAGCGCCTCAAGGATGGCAAAGTGGGTGGCACGCACGACTCGCCCAGCAATGTCGCCGTCACGGCCAGTGGGTTGGTCGCTCGTTATCTCTGCGCGGATCATTTCTTCCCGCTTGGCTGGCAGCGCATCCTTGTATGCGCTGAACGTAAGTCGTGGCTTTGCGTCCAGCAGCTTGGTCTTGCTTGAGCCGTAGACAAATTTGTCACGGGCGGCCGCTTTGCCAACATAGGGCGTGTTGAGGTAGTCAAATGTGGCGTAGGTGTTCGTCGACCCTCTCAGATCTTGACGACGCATGTCGCTGTGCGTGCAGCACAGCAGGCCCGTGTCCATATACAGGCAGACCTCGCGACCCGAGAAGAAGCGCTGCTGCGCGACACGCAACCCGGCTGTGACGCGCTGGTTATTGCGGAAGTCGTTCACCCCGGCAGCCGCGAGCATGGCGTCGTACGCGCAGACGGTGCCGTCCGCAAACATGGTCGTGAAGACGTCCTCGTTGTCCTCACGAACTCCGGCCACGGCGCGCATGAACTGGCGCCGCCGGTCCATCTCGGTGCCACGCGAGCGGGTGGCGTCGGCATTATTGACAAAGTTTGGGTTGTTACGCAGACTTTCAGACAACTTCTCAAGATCTTTGAAGCCGCTGCCGTAATTCAGGCGGTTCATTTCGTCGCTGATGCTGCTCTTGAGTGCCTCCTTGGCTTGGTCGGCAAGCTGCTGGATGGCGGCCTGGCGGCCTGCCTGATCGAGCGCGTTGAACTCGTCAACCTTGCGCTGGACTGCGGCAGCCTCCGCTTGGATTGCCTCGGCCTGTGCGCGCAGCAGGGCGCGCACCTGCTCGAGTGGTGGTGGATCCGTCTCGGCCGCGGTGGCACGATCTCGATCAATCTTCTTTGCGTCGTTAGGCATGACGCGTCGGGGGCGACGAATCTCACCAGCCCCTCCCGCGTTGCGGTACGCCTCCTGTGCAAACTCCTCTTCCTCTCCAAAATCTGGGTCTTCACTATCCGACATCTCACTTTAAGCCCGTGATCTACTACCAACCTTGTGTTTCAACCTTATTCATACTGTGCAGCAAGCAGGCACAATTCGCCCAACCGAACCGCAAAACACCCACGAGCCAGTGCTTCGCTGCAGCGCTCGTGCAGTGTTCGCAGCCTGTCGACAACTGCATCGCGAGAGAGTGCAGTATACAACGAAACAACAGGCATGGCCACGCCAAGCTCGCCGGCATAGGTTGCCATGCCGAGCGCAACAGCAACCGCAAGGTGTGCTGCGGATTCCCCATCCACCGCAACGCTGACCGTACGAGGCGTCGGTGTGCGTCGTAATGCAAGGCCTATGCAATGCTTGTATCGGTCTGCATTGAACGCCACTTCGTTTGCAAACACAGCGGCTGTGCGCATCCATCGGTTAGAGTTGGCACTGCTTGGATCGACCGTGTACCTAAGCGCTACGTCAAGCGTAGTTGGTAGGACTTCGTCGAATTTGCCAGGAGGATGCACGGGCGTGAAAAAACTGGATATGGTTGGCCCGCGTACGGTCACCACAAGTGGGTGCCTGCCAATTCCAAACTCGCTGCCGTCCACAATGCTTGCAGAGTTTACTGTTGATGGCGTTGTGCTTCCGGTCTCCCCTTGCAGCAACACTGACAGCGCCTCGACAACAAGTTCTAGCCACACTATGCGCGTGGTTTCTGCAGCGATGCCAAAAGGCACACGCCCCGGCAAAGCATTGAGCGTGGTGCCAGTGGGGCAGTAGTAATGAACAGGTGGTGTCAGCTCACTGCCGTTTGACACCGCCATACTGGCCATTTGCTTTACCAGGTCGCCTGTTCCAGACTGGAGTTGTTTCAAATTTGCAAGCTCGCCAGGATCAACACGACGTGCTGCCCAAGCAGCGTCAAGATCTGATTCTTGCATTCGCGTCGTGCGACGTGCCACCCACTCACTCTGATATTGAAATGAACGAGCAGCAACTTCCATGGCTGTCAGACTACCATCAAGATTCTCATTGGAGAGCACAAGACGATACAACATTGGTGCCGCTGCAACAGCAAACACGCTGCCGGCTAAAATTCCAATGGCTTTCATGCGCTCAGATCCCTGAGCCGCTTGCTCAACAAGCGCTCGGTAGTCAATGCGCACAGTGCCGGTTTTGCTTTCGTCACGCAGGTATTCAGTCGCCTCGTTGCGCCACGCTTGCAGAAAGTGCTTTATTTCCACGCGCGCCTCGTGGCGCATCGTATTTCTGAACGCCGTGAGCAGAACGCGTTCCGAATCAACAACGCGCTGCGCAGCATCCGATTCTTTGTATGCTTTTTCTGCCTCATACTTGTCCATCACAGCGTTGCGCTCGGCATCAAACGCGCTCATCCACGCATCAAAAATATCTCCTCTTGGCGTTTCTGAGCTAAAGTCTTTGATGAAAGCTTCTCTGGCAATCTTTGCCTCTTGCCGTAGACGCAAAACTTCTTCCTGAGCCCGCCGCAAGGCGACACTCTCCTCAGAGAGAAACGCTGTGGCACGCGCCGACTCGACGTTGCGCTGAAGGGCCAATCGTGTGCGCTCGGCACGCACTGCCACTGACACTTGGTTAAGCACAGTGCGCGCCAAAACTCCGGAACGCAAACACGACCAGTATTCGTCGTCTCCAGTCACGTATGTATTCTTGGCCGCGACTCCGTAAGCGGCGTCGATGAGCATGGTTGCCTCTTTCGCAATTTGTGCCGCTTGCTGTCCGATTGACGCGAACAGGTGCGTAGCTTTCAAGGCTACGCGGTCGACCTGAAGCTCGTAAACAAGGTTTTCGTGTACAGCTGCGGCTTGGACCTCGGCAACAGTCACAGGTACACCGCGTGCTGGTTGGCCCACCGTTATGCGTACCGCCTCGTTGATGGCTATGCGTCGCAGAATCGTCGCCTCGTGCAATTGCTCAAGTACTTCAATGGGTGGCATGAGCGTGAGCAGGCCGCTCGTTGGCGCCGCGTCCCAATCAGCGCTGTCAAACACGGTGTCACCAGTAAGCTCGAGTGCCTTTGGAGTTGGACCGATCTTGTACTGTGTGAGTGCTATGGAAGCATACTCCTGTGTCAGCTGATACCGCTTGGCAGCATGAACCAGCTCTGTCATCTCGCTACGAACGACAGGCGTACGCAAGAAGCGCAATGCATTGCGTGCGTTTGTGAGCGCTGACAACACCGGTGTACCAGTTGCCTCAGTCAGCGCACGTTCGTACGCTTTGCGTCGAAGCTCTTGGTTCTCAAGCCCTCGACGGTAAAAGTCGATGATGAGTGTACGTGTGCTCAGCATCATGGGCACACCGCTTGTAGCGGCTTCCTTCAATCCCTTTGCACCCGCAAAGAGGTCAACGGACCCTCTTGTAAAGTAGTAGGTGATGCCTGCACCGATCAGTCCAGCTGCAAGACCGTATGGCCCTGTAATCAACGTAAATATCGTACTAAACGTCCCGCTGCCAATCCAATAGGTGTATGTTGCCTTAGTGGCCATCGTTTCTAGAATGCCAAAGATTCCACCGTACCCGGTGCCCACAATCAAACCAAAGAGCGAAGCGAAAGAGTACACCAACCAACCTGGGTCTGTCCTTGTGGGCGGTGCCCATGCATCGGGAGGTTCGGTGTCGTCTGGGTGCCACAGTTGAATGCTTGTCACGCTGGGGGTGACAATCTGTGGCATAGTACGAATGTGCGTCGCCGGAATCAAGATACCCGTTTGCGTTTTTTGCTCGTCGCTGATTGTTGGTTCGGGCCACACGGGACCAGTCATGAAGCCACACATGAGCAGCAGTGTCTCAAGCGTCCTGCCCATTTTCGATGCGTCGGCGCGGTCGCTTCGTAGGATTTTTCGGCGAAAGATGTTGTTGCTCTTTTTGCGTACGCGAAACAGTGCATTTCCAAAATCTGTCCACGAGTCGTACGGAATCGTCAGCGTGCCCGCGACAGCGTCTCGCGCACGAGCACCGCGAGTGCGCGCGGCCTCAGTGTTAAAGATATTGGCCCTCAGTTTTACAATGGCCGTGCGGAGATCAAGCTCGTCCTGCTCCGTCTTCACGTACACTGCATGAGCCACATATCCAAAGAGCTCGTCGGGCGCAAGATTGATTTCTTTGACGTCGCCATTAGCCTCGACAACTCGCAGTTTGTACTCAAGACGGAGTGTGGTGCGCGTGCGAGTTTTGAACTGCATCCGGTCAAACACGAAATCGTAGTGGATGCTTTTCCATTTGTCGCGCCGGTTCTTTGCATTTTGATTGATTGCTTCGACTGCCTCCTGCTGTTTGGGAGTGAGCTCGGCACCCACGTCGTCGCCCTGTGGCAGACCACCCTCTTCCAAGTTGACGATGTCTATTTTGCGAGAAGGTCCTGGCTGTGCATCTAAAATGCCACGATCGAGAAGATTCTGTGCTCGTTGCGCGTCTTCGTCCTCTTCCTCATCCTCTTGCTCGTCCTCACCTTTCACTTCCTCTGCAAGACGTCCCTCCGACACTTCATTGATCGTTTCCTGGAATAGGTCGCTGACCTGCTCGCGAGCGTTTCGGCCGCGGCGGTTCCACAGGCGATCGAGGCCGCCAAGCGTGTCTGGTGAATGTGCCAGTGCATCAAAAAGCGACAGTGCCGCGCCCTCCTTCGCTTGGCGCAGCCACCACCGCACAGCTTCGATGCGCAGCTCGTTTTCGGGACCGAGCCCCACTGCCTCGCTGATGCCGGTAATGGGCCCAAGCTTGCGGTTGTCCTGGTAGTCAAGCAGTGCGTCAAACGCTGTGTTGATCTTTCCCATCAAATAGCCGAGCTGTGCTGGGCCACTCTTTTGCATGCCGCCAATGACGTGCACGCGCGGCGCGCCCTCCTCTGGCCTGCGTTCCTCAAACTCGCCAAGAACCCCCTTTGTGTTGACGCGCTCCTTCCAAGCCTGCGACCTCTCCGCCCACAGTTCGCCCTCTCGATGGCTGACAATGGCGACCGCCGACTGCGCTGGAGCTGCGAACGGGTATGGTAGCACCACCGCCTTTGCCTGTGGCATTTGAGTCGAGTAAGGCTCAACATCAACTCTTTTGAGTTCATGATCCTCGTCCTGGGCATTGAAGCCTTGTTCTTTCCGCTCGTCAGAGTTGACAACTTGCGTGACAATCAGCTGGACCCTCTCTGGTGCAAGTGCCTCCTCTTCCAGACGGCATGTGACAAGCACGGGGCGCACCTCCGAGTCCGTTCGCAGGGGCTGGTCACGCGGCAGCGGCGGTGGCAATCCGCAAGTCCTCACGCCACCTGCATTGGGATCGGTGAGTGGCTCACGGCACAACTGGCCATCAATTAGAACCCGCCACTCGTTGTCCTCAGCGACGCGCACCAACTCAATGGCAATTGGTGCAGTTGGATACCCAGGTATGGCCCAATCGTACTTGTCTGCATTTTCAGGACGCTCTACCGGTTTCAAAACACCCAGGGTTGCGGATACGGGTGCAACAATACGTTCGGTGTCGTCGCCACCAACCCGTCGCCAAACTGATCGCGCCTCGCTGTAAAGCACGGGCAACTTTGAGACGGCTGGAGGCGCCATTTTGCGCTTCCATTGAAGTTGGCTAAAAGGCTGTTATGGCTGCATAAGCCACACATTTGAACCATTCAACATGTGTGCACATAGCGCAATGTATGCGGTTCCGTCAATGGCGGGTCGTGTTCGCAGCCGTGAAGAGGCTATGGGCCACGAATCGTTCTTGCGTGCACTCATCGGCCGCATGAGTGCCAATGTAAGCAGCGCCGGTGGTCCGTCGTCTGAACGCGTTTCCAATGCGCTCAACAAGGAAACAACCGCGCTTGACGCACGCTTTGAACTTGGTAAGAGTTCCGACGCGTATCTGATGCAAGGAGTGTTGCCGCTCCAGGGGGCAAACGACAACCACGATCTTTACCCAAGTGGTCTGTATCCAGAAATAGAAGACGCAGGCCGCCTTGCTGTAGTCAAGGAGTTGCAAGAACACGTAGTGAATCAGCTTGATCAATTTCAACTTGAAATTGACTCGGCATTCCAACTCGTGACATGGCTACTCAACATGCGCGAGATCAGGGATTACATGCTCGTGCGGTTTTCCATACCAGGGCGCGAAGACCTATCTGGCGCACAGGCATATTTGCGCGACGATTCGCTTCCAGTTGACAAGAAGGAGAGACGACGTGTAATGTGTGATCTGTTTGAAGGCATCGTGCTGCTGCTCACAAAACCCTATGACGCGATGCGAGAGCAGTACACCGCCACTGTCATCAACAACGGCATTGAATTGCGCACCTCCATTGAGCGATTGGCTCGCGCAACTGCCACGATGTCGATTGCTCGTGAATATGCGCAACAACCTGCCATGAACAACCCCGACGAAATCGGCATGGCACCTGGCGGTTTGTTATCGTCGGTTCTCATTGCGGGTGGTACGCTTTTTAGCTCATGGACAAGCGGTGGTCTTGGCGGCGGTGCCGTGAGTACAGAAACCCTGCAGCGGAAGCAAGCGTTCGATCTTGTGCGCCACAGCCTGGACGATTGGGACGCCGAATACGAGAAAAATCCAGAGGAATTTGCAATCAAATTTGGCAACGGCCAGCTTGTTGGCGACCTGCTCGAGCGCGATGCCATTACCGGTGAAGTGCCTCTGGTTGAGCGGCAGACTGTCGAAACTATGATGCTTGCATGGGGCATTGAGCACCCTGAAGTGGCGCGCGACGATTATTTGAAGGACCGCTGGGAAAAGGAGCAGCAGGGGTACAAAAGCGATATCATTCGGTTCCGCGAGTTTGAGATTGCCGCCAACCTGCAGATGGACGCCGAGGCACCGCCGGGGCCAGTCTGGAAGGTGGATCGCGACATTCGTGTCGGCGAAGCCATGATCGATGCGTTTCAGTGGGATGACGTGCGCATGGCGCGCACCGCAGCTTACTGGGAAAACCGAAAGGCAAACGACATCAAGAACGACTCCCTGCTCACTGAAGAGGAGGAGAATCAGATTGTTCAGCGTGCCAAAGCAACAGCACAGAAACGCATCAACCAAGGAAAAGACGTGCCCGGCGATTCTGGAACTGATAAGTCTCGCGAGGCACAACAAGACGACCCCGCCGGCGAAGAAAAGCAAAAAGAGTGGTTCACATTGGAAAACGCTGGAAAGGCTGGTGTGGTGCTTGAAACTCTTGGTTTCGTAGCTGGGGCGGCATGGAAGAGGTTTGGACGTCCCGATAATGACGACCCGCCGCCTCTGGGCCAGTTCGACGCGCCACCTGAACGCAACACCTTCTGCGCTGAGCCCTACGTTGTAACATCACGAGGCACGTTCGCCGAGCAGGCTGACAAGGGTCTTGTAGCTGCAACTTGGGCGCTCATGGAGTTTGAAGGGCGCATCGAACGAGATATGCTACAAGAGCAACGGACAGAGCGCCTGTCAAATCTATCTCCAATATGGAATGGGCACACGAAACCAGCGCCGCTTGATGGCAGATTTCGCACCGGCGACGGCAATTGGTGGCGAACAAACTTTCTTGATCGCCCCGCTGTTCCCGGTGTCGCCTCTACAAACCTATCGGAGCGGCTGGATGCAGGGTTGGGAGAAAATTTCATCAGTGCCAACGAGCGCGCTCCCATTGAACTAGGGAACGAGGCACTTCAGAGCATGCGTTACGCAGTTGCGCGCGGTTTGTGTGCTTACCGCGCACCAACGCATGCACATCCCAGCACGCTGACTGCCACGGCTCTGGTTGACAATGACGGCTCGCTGTTAGCCGATCCGGTACGCGACGTTCTTGTTTACTCTCTACCAGGCTCACGTTGGGGGCGTCCTCTCAGTGTTGCACCCGCAACTCCAGCAACAACAGAGGAAACTGCCAAGGGCTTGCGCGTGCTGTTTCCCACAGCGACACCAATTCCAGTTTCTGACTTTGTTGAGCTCGACAGCAAGCCTCTCGAGCAGCCCAATGAACGCCGTGACGTGTGCAAACCAGCGCTGTGGTGTCCTGCAACTTTTGAGTCCACCCAAACTCAAGGCCCAGTGCCGCGCCGCCGACTCCGCGCAAGGCTTGTTCAGCCGGAGCGTGGTTCTGAAGCTGATCCCACCCCTAGGCAGCAGTCAGCGGCTCAAACAGCTTCTCATGCTGCGGTGCTCGAGCACCTCATCGACCACTACGCTCGCAAAGCTGTGGATTCCAACGCCAGTGACGAGGAACGCAAGATGGCAATCTCCCAACGCGCCGCAGCAAAGATTGAGCAGCTGCATTCCCTGCTTGCCACTGGGATTTCACAACGTAAGTTGTCACAACCAGTTCTTGAGGCAGGTAGAAAGCGCCTCAATCGACGACCTGGATTGACCGACGTGATTCTCGACGTGACGCTGGTTACGAGGCCGTGCATGACTTGTCCCGACGGCAAGGTGCTTTATCCTGTAGATGCTGGGCTGGCCATGCTAGCCACACAGAATGGCATGCTTGAGGTGCATCGCCAACCTGGAGCTGGCGGACACGTTTGGATGCCATCGGAGGGCGTCACACGACGCATCGTCGCTGACGACACTGCTTCAGCGGATGCGCAGACCGCAGCCAGAGAAGCTCAGCGCAACATCACTCGGTACAGGGAGCTCGAAAACGAACCGGTTTTCCTGGCAGATGGTCAGACATCTATCACACGGGAAGCGGCAACTGTTGGCATGCGATCGGCGCTTGGCAACGAGCCGCCACTCTATTGCTCACCGCCTGTTGGCCACACGGCTGTGGAAATGACAGGGCCAGATCCCGACACTCGTACGTTTGTGTCCATCGTCGAAGAGCAAGATTTGGACGCCTACCGCGTGGGTTCGCTGCGCACAACATTCCGAAGCGCCCTTAAGATGTGCGAACAACTTACACAACTTGAATGCGAAGAGGTGTATCTCAATGAACAGGTCAAGGAGCTGACAGCACTTGGATACAGAAACGTGTCTGCGGGTGAAACCCTTGCGCGTCAGCGTCGCAGCGCCGTGTACAATGATGCATTGCGCGAGGCGGCTCTCAACGGCGATCGTCTCTACAGCTTTGCGCAGATGCTGAGCGGTATTATCGCCGAAAGTGTGGAGGCCATCGCGGTAATTGATGACAGTCAGATGCTGCGTCAGCAGCACGAATCGCGTGACCGACGCAAGATGGCTGCTCAGCGCGCAGCAGATGCGCACATGCAAATTGTGCGCAGCGTGTTTGGTGCCGTGCTGCGCGACTCAGGGCTCAAGATTGGTCTTGCGGATGATGGCACGGGATTGACTGTCCTCAACACCACTTTGCAAAAGCAAGCCGCCGAGTTAACATCGAAACCGGTAAGCGAGGGATTCTTTGCGAATTCGGTGCGCCTCGACGAGCTGCTCACCAAGGGCAGTGCTGACATGTCGATCGACACGTTGTTCAGCAACTTGCAAAGCGTGGCGCGCGAGTTGCAAAAGGCGTCCGAGTCCTTCATTCCGGTGGAGAACAGCGCCGCGAACACCTCGCTTGAGTTCTTGCGCTCGCCCCGCAACTGCCTCTTTTTGCAGTGGAAGAACGAGACCCACGCAGCGATTCGTCGGGCATACGACCTCTTCATCAACGAAATGCGTCAACACGGCCACATGATGCGGCACATTACTGCATACGAACTGATCGAGGGCAGCGATGCTACTCTATGCAACGCGTTTGCTGAATTCTGCGGCCAATACATGGCGATGACGCGGATGCAAAACCCGTCGCACATCGTGTACGTTTCACAGGCTGCCACAAACATTGCTGCTCAGAAAACCAAGATTGCGTTGCAGCGCTTGGTGAACACCGCGTGCAGCTACGTCGTACGATCGCCGGCACCTGGCAACTCACGCGCACATTATTTCGGGGGATTAGGGACAATCGTGCAACCAGCACCGGTGCGCAAGGCATTGCCACTAAAAAGTGGGTGGCATACGTATCCGAAACCATGGATGGGGGGAGCTTAGTAAGACGACTAATCTAGAACGCTAAGTAGCGGGCATAAATGGGTGTGTGGCGCGTCTGAGTAGGGACCGCGAGAAGAGTCATGGAGAGTGAGGGTGACGGCGATGCGAATGCTAGGGTGTTGCGCGTGCGGGCGCTGCTGAAGCGCGGTGGTAAGACGCCTCAGTACAATACCATTGTGAGAACGGAAAACGTTGTGGCCACATCGCTCGAACTGCAACGACTCACGTCGGCCGTCGAGCCCGCGCACCACGCGATCGCCGATCAAGTCGACAACGCCGATCTCAAGCGGGCCATCTACGCCGTCGCGGCGGTGCGCAAGGAAATCGGTGGAAGCTATGGGCTTGCACAAGAGTGTCGCGCCGTCCCCGACGACGGCGCCCCGTCCAAGTCCGACGGCTGGCCACCGACTTACGCCACCAGCGCGTGCACGCAACTCAGCGTGCACGCGGCGCGTCTTGTGACGCTGTGCCACAGCTTCGCGACGACACACCGTTTGCAACCGAATGCCGAGAATGATGTCGGACACGCAATCGACGATGCCGTGGGCCACCTTCAAGAGGCGTACGCACAGTGTGACGACGAAGTCTTCAAGCACGGCGAGCACGACGAGCAGATGGAAGTTGCGGCGCGTCTGCTGAATCGGCGCGCCCGCCAGGTGGCTACACGTGCCAAGCTCGATGCCCACGGCGAAGTGTTCACGTCGATCGAGTTTGCCGCCACGTGCGCCTCTCTAACGCGCGCGGCCGCCGTCTTCAACCTGTTCTACGTAGGGCACTCTCTCTACAGCGGCGTGTCGGTGGACGAGGCGCTGCCGTCGTTCGACGCAAACTCGGTTGCCGCGGAGTCGCACGTGGTGCTTGCCGAGACCTTGAAACAGGCCGGGCTCAAGGAAAGCAGCGTGACAAACACGCTCGCGCGCGCGAGTCGTCATGCCGAAACGGCGGACGCCATACTCGATGTGGAAGACCCCAAGGATCCGTTGGCCGATATCGGAGTGCATACGCACGCTGGGCAACCTCTGGAGTTGAGCGAGTGGGCATCGGAAGCGTTGCGCACGGGGGTTGCACAGTTCGACGTGATAGGCGGGTTCAGCATGTCGCTCCAGGGCGACCTGAAGATGCACGACGGCTCCTTTGCCGACGCGGATTGGTTGTGCTTGCGGGCACGCACGACCGCGCCGTTGAGCGGCGACTTGGACAGCGCCCAGGTGAGTCATTCCCTCGCAACGGCGGCGTGGCGGCGTATGCGCTACGATGCGGGAACGTACGACGCGCCGTCGTTCTGCCCGAGCGAACCGCAGTTGCGTGCGGCGAGCCGCATTGGCATTGCGCTCGCCGGTCGCGGCAACCTCTCGTCGGACGACGCGTGCAAGGACGCCGACTTGCTCGTGGTGGACACCGGAATCGCCAACGAGAAACTTGGCATGGTCGTCGTCGGCAGCCACGTGCCCGCACGCGCGACGCTGCACAGCGCCGAGGCGGCTATCGGCTACATGTTCTCGCAAGTCGAGCTGAACGAGGCTGGTGATTCGGTGGCACTCGACCGGCCCAGTCAAGGGCACGCCTTCCTCAGCGAAGCTGCCACGGCCGATCCGGCAGCGTGGATCGCCGAGGAGCCGCGCGAAGAGCTTTTGCCGGTGGAAGTCGTCAAGACTGTCGTTTCGTCGCCTCTCGAATCGGTGCCGGAGGTGTTGATAAGCGCCCACGAAGCATTCGAACAGGCGATACACACCACAGCAAACGTCCGATCCCTGCCGCTGGACGAGAGCGATCTTGACGCCGACGCCGACGCCGCCAGTAGAGCGCTGAAAGCGGCGCTCTGCATCACGCTCCGTGAATCCTCGCATGCGTTTGACGCGCTGGCCTCACGCGTGGCCCAGCATTCGCCGGCGTCGATCCAGCTGTTCCAAATGCTCAACCACCAGGGAGAGCGTGCGGTCGACGTCGCTGCTTCCATGCTGGGTATCAAGGAACTGGAGCCGGTCGTTGCCGAGCTTGAATTCATGGACGAATGCCTTCACGATTCGTCGGAACAACACGAGGAGGTGGCACTGGACGCGGCGTTTGAAGACGCCATCGTCGAAAGCGGTTCGGACGCGGTCGGGTCGGGAACGCCGTCGTCTGAAGACTTGGAAGAGCTGGAGTAGGTCACGTGCGCTATACTCGGTCCTAATTCATTCCGAAGCCTGTTTCCCAGTAATGTCTCGCTAGGCACATGTCTCGACCGAGTCCCATCAACGGGTCGCCTCCTCAAACCGTGCCCACCGTCGATCCGCGCCCGCGACCGCCCCAGCTGCCACACATCAAATCGTGTCAGAGGGTAATGGGCGAGAATCCAACGCTTGCGGAGGCTGTCGTGCGACGCGTCATGCAGACGTGCCGCTCCGTGGACCAGAACGCGCGCCTCGTTACCATGACAAAGGACAGTTATGGCCACTGTCATCTGCGAGTGCGCGCCGGAGACGTGCACTCGGTAGCCAGCTTGCAGCGCGCACTTGAGGACGCGATGCCGTTGTCAACGGCCACAGTGCTCGAATCTTGGATAGATGGCACGCTGGAAGCGGAGATTACCGTCTATACAAAAGACGAGGAGCGTTGTTCGGCGCGCAAACTGGTGGTTAAGCGGAGACTGTTCAAATATTGGATTGCGTTCTCGTGGATACTGCTCGCTCTCGGCTTTTGCGAGTGGGTTGCGACGCTGCGTACGGCGTTAGATCCACGGGTGCTGCGTGACGAGTTGTGACGAGTGATGCTGTGCATAATATACCTTTGACGAGCGTACATTGAATAGAGAGGTGGGGAGACGGCGGTTGCGAGCGATGGCGGTAGACGTGTCCGCAATGTGCGATGCTGCAAACAGTTCGCAGGGCACCCAGACCCTGGCGATTGTTTTGTCCGTGATGTTCTCGCTCTACCTTGTTGTCACCATCACTCTCAGCGCCCTCACAATCTACTCGACTAGCCAGGCCGTCCAGCCGGCGCAGCTGAGTCCGACGGTCGGCGGTGGCACGCTCATACCGCCGCGCATCGGAGAATCCATGGGAGCGCCCATGATACCGTTGAGGTCAAAGTGACATTTTGGTTGGGATCCAAATTCATTAAGCATGTTGTAATAAAGTATCGCGGTGAAGTGTAAAAGTAAAAACCATGTCCTTGCGTAGAGCACCCGCGCCGACAGCGGCATACTCCGCGCCACAACGCCGCCTAGAAGACGTGCTGTGGGCAGGCGTGCGTCATGCCATTTCCACGGATGGGCTCAAACGCCCCAGCGAGGGTTGGGATAAAAGTCCCAAATCCGCAAAGACGGCGACATTTGACTCGATGACACCCATGCAGGTGCTCAAAGACCCCGATTTCTACAAGGCGTACATGGAGGATGCAAATAAATTCTTTGCTCTGCGGCTTCACGAACAACTCCTCGTGTACGACGGCGGTGGATTCTCGGATCACGCCCTAGCCAAGTACGTCGACGCCGTAGCTGGAGTACTGTTTGACCGACTTGTTCCAGACAACACGAAGCGGGAGATGTATTTGGACGGCATGAAGAAAATTGTGAGTAGCTATTTGAGGGAATGGGATGATGATGATGACCCAAGTGACGCATCAGTGGCAAAAGAGCTTCGTTGGACCGAAAAGGCTTACATCGAAGGGAACAAGTATTCACTCAAGAGAATCGAAGATCTACATGTCCTATCGGCAGTCAATGCCGAGCTCGTGCGCGACGACGGCTTTGACAAAATTCTTGAAGTGTTTACGACGCTGCAGACCTTTTTTGACATCCATAACCCAGAGTATAACGATAAGTTCCGCGGGTGGGGAAACGATGACGCCGGCGGAGACATCTACAGAACCGCAAGCTGCTTGGTTTACGTGCTTGATAACCTGGCTGGACGTCGATTCATGCAGCAGTGAAAATAGCAATGCATTGCTAGGACCGCCGCGCATCGGAGAATCCGGCGCCCAGCGCCCAGCATCGCCACGTGGCACTCTCTCGCAAAACTTCGGCGATTCTTCCCGTTTGTGCGGTGTAACCTTCAAAACTTCGGCGTTTCTTCCCGTTTTCACGAA
>CERI01117661.1_pt1 | contig 16675 bp, 22 predicted proteins | sample 350261 | NCBI WGS metagenome assembly CERI01 (sample SAMEA2620979, study PRJEB7988) | marine metagenome | isolation source: saline water (ENVO:00002010), including
AGATTCGCGCCACATAATAAGGTGTGGTTGTTTAGTGCAGTCAATATTAATCATACGCCTTCTATTAGGGTAATGCTGATGCATATAGTTAGGGTCGATTAGAGTGAATTCACTACCGTGTTTTTCGTGAAATTCCTTAAGTGGTTTAAGGTCGGCATCTTTCATATCCCAAAATCCAAATCTTCTAGTTCCAGTTAGGCCGACGATAGTAGCGATTTCACCGGGTATTAATTTAATAGTTCCATCTTCTACCTTAAATAGCTCGTGGGCTTCAATGTGTAGTGATTTAGGTTCGTTTTTAAATTTGGTGCATTTCCTTAATCTATTAGGTAAATATTTAAGGTCATCACCATATAGTGTTTTCATAGTATTCCGGAACGTAGGATTACTTTGAATTAAGGTATGTATATGAGTTCCATATTGATGTAACATACCTTGGGCATCATCGCCTGCTTTGCGCTTGCTATATTTTTTAAGATTAATTTTTTCTTCCATCGTAGGTTCAGGAACCTTAAATTCATCTTTAAATATAGCATTAGCAGTATTATAGAACTTAGTATCCTTAATAGCTTTAAACAGTTGCTTATTATCGCATTGTAATGCAATGACAGCAACACCGTAAGTATCAAGTTTTTTAAGGATATCGTTAGGACTATTGCATAATACCTGATTAGTAGGTACTTCGATAGGGTCTTTATTTTGCATTGCAACAGCAGTGTTAGCTAGTAGTGTTAATTTATTCATTATAGTACGATTTAATAAATAATATAAAAAAATTCAATTTATTTTCAATTTTTTTTAAAACTTTGAACTTTGTATAAATACCTATTTAATTAATACAAAATAATTATAAATTATTATTTAACTCTTGTTTACGTTCATAAAGTTTGGTTCTATATAGTATTTTTTTCTTTTCTCTTTTACCTTTACGAGAAGAGTCATAATCAGAAAAATCATAAGAATCACCGCGATAATCATAAGTTAATTCAGAAAAATACCATGGAAGAGAGAATTTATCATTGGGTTTTTTATTAGTAGAATATTCGTGAGAATCAGCCTCGGGGATATATTGAGGAATCATAACTTTTTTATTACCAAAATATTTCCAACCAACGGGATATTCAAGGGTAGAATAAGGGTGTTTAAAATAAAGACGATTAGTTAGAGGGTCTTTTTCTAGTTCCCAACCAATAGATTGATATAATGTGTTTTTAAAAGCTTCAGTTTTTTTTTCATATATAAAATCTTTATTATTACCATTAGTAGGAATATAAGGCAAATTAGATTGATCCGAATGTTCTAGTTGATTATTAGAATTATAATAGATAGATAGATATTGATTAATAAGAGATTGTTGTTTATGAATGATATTGGTGCTAGCATTGGAAATAAGAGGTTTTACACATTTACGGTCTTGTATTAGAGCCATTTAATAAAAAGAGAAATATATATTTAAATAGGTTTGTAAATATATATTATATGGAAGAATTATTATTTATACTAGGATGGATAGGATGGACGATATATTTAAGTAATAGTTTGTCGGGATAATTTATTTACCAGTAGAACCAAATCCACCATCCCCACGAATAGTATTATCTAATTTGTCTACAATATAAACTTTAAAAGGAGAAAGATTGGGCATACAAATTTGTAAAAGTCTTTGTCCCTTATTAATAGTAAAGAGTTGAGTCATATCATCATTATTTGTATTAGTATAATGGAAAACGTGAAAATCAATAGGGGCTTTAAGTTGTCCTCTATATCCAGAATCAATGATACCAGCAGAATTAGAAAGACGGAAATTAGTTTTATATATACTAGAACGGGGATGAAGATAATAAGGTCGTGCTAAATCAGGAGAGAGTAGATCCAATTGGGATTGATCAAAATTATGAACTTCATATGCGGCGCATTTAATTCCAAGGTCAAGAAGTAATGTTCTAGGAGGAGTAGGATTATCTTTACTAGGAATTTCGAAGGAAACATCTTGAGGGAAAAAGATATCAAATCCAGAATCAGGATGTGGGTTATCTTTATTTTTAAGATTATTTTTATCAATTTGATTTTGATAGAGAGGGATTAGTTGATCATTTAGAATTTGAAGTTTTAATATATAAGGCATTAGATAAATAAAAGAAATAGTTTTAAATGGATTTATTTAATATAATAAATAGTATATGGAAGTATGTGTAATATGTTTTAAAAATATGAGATACAACAAACCAGATAAAATATTTTTGAAAAAATGTAATCATAAATATTGTGAGAAATGTATATTAGAATGGTTTAATAATGGACAGTATCAATATGAATTAGAAGGAACGAAATGGATAAGATATTCAAAGTGTCCACAATGTAGAAGACCATTTAAAAAAACAGATATAGTAATAGATAATTGTAGAAATTGGCCTATCAAGAAATTAGATATATATAAGAGAACAAGAAATGGAACACAAAAAGAAAGGTGTAATCAAGTATTTATAAGATTAAAAGACTTATTAAATAAACTAGATAATAAAGAAAATCAGGAAGATAAAATAATAGAAGCAATGGAAATATTTAAACATTTATATAAAAATAAATGGTTTTTAAAGAATTCTTGTAAGTATGAGGATGGAGTAGAGTATACAATTCCAATGTTTAAAAAAATAGTAAGAAAAAAATTAAATGAGTTTATAAAAATAGATAAACGATTTAATGAATGGGAATATAAATTAAGAGAATCATTAAAATAATTTCATAGAAAAGCGAGTAATAGGATTATTATTTTTAACTATATTTTTTTTTTGATAAGCATTAATATATTGATTTTTTTTTTGTTCTCTTTGAATTTTTTGCAAATTAAATAAACGATTCATATTAGAATTGAAAAACAGAGAATCAACGTGTTGAAATTGTTCAGGAGAATTATTTAAATGTTTTAATAATTCATCTTCGCCTTTATTTTCTTCTAAAATCCATTGTTGAAGTTTAAGTTCGAGTTCTTTTTCCTGTTGTATTTTAGTGAGTTCTTGTTGATTTTTTATTTCATCCTCTTTACTTTTGATAATAATATTATTGTTTTGTATATCAATTTCATTATTAATACGTTGAGTTTCATTATTTAAATCATTTTTTTTTTGTATGCGTTGAAAATGACTGATATTATCTTTTTTATGATTGTTAAATTTATTTTTAAAATTTTCGATATTAGACATATATATAAATAATATATATTTAATATTTAAACTTTATCCCAATCATCATCGTTGTCAATATACAGAGAAGTATTATGTTTATAATTAAGACAATTTATAATATAATGATAATAATGATTAAATTGACATTCATACCATAAATAAAAGAACATATATAAAGATGGTAAAAAAAAATTAGGGGTGATATTGTGCGATAGATGTATTAATAGAAAGATTAGTGTTTCTACTGATAGAGAGTCGGCTTTTTTGTTTAATGAATATTTTTTTAGGATGAATAGTATATTTGGATTTAAAGAAAGATTTAAAAGAAGAAGATTTGTTAGGTTTTTTGGGGGTGATTATAGTAGAGTTAGAGTTAGGTATGATAGGAAAAACCTTTTTAGTATTATTGTTATATATCATATTTTTAACACAATTCATATTCATATAAATAAATAACATAAAAAAAAAATAATATATAAATAAAATGGCAGAATCAGCTAAATTTGAAAAAAAAATGGAAAAAATAAAGGGTCAAATAAAAGAACAAATGGAAAAGGCGTGGTTTGATGCTTTGAAAGAAAAAACAAATAGTAATCCGCCAGATTATGATTGGTTAGAAAGACTATATGTAGAAATGAGAGATAAATTAATGGGATTAACAAGAAAAAATAGTAAATTATACATAGAAATAAGAGAATCTATGGATATAGTATTATTTTCGCAAATGATAAGAAATAATGCATTTACAGGAGAAGATACATTAAAATTGATAGAATATGTATTTGAAACTTGTAAACAGATGGGTTCTCCGGCAAGAGATACAACAACAGACCAATATAAATATGAAGTATTAGGATTAATAAAAGCAGGAGGAACATTTGGAGATATAGTGCCTTTATTTTTTAAAAATGCAAATAAGAGTGTAGATAATATATATTATGACTTAAGTCAAATAAGTAGAAATTTTTCAAATAAAGAAAAAGATATAAATATAAAAAAATAAGAAATAAAATGATAAGAATAGTTTGGGTTGATAAAAGAAAAGAAAAAATATATTATGGAGAATGGCATAATGATAAAAAGCTAGAAGAATTATTAGATTGGATAAATAAAAATAATAAAATGTATAGTAATACAAGATATTGGTTAGAAAAGAGTGGTGTAGATGAATCTAAAGTTGAAAATATAATAGAGAGTGAAATAGTAGAATTAGAAAAAGAATATTTAGAAATTGTAAGATAAAATAATTAATAATAAATCAAAGTTTTATATATACAATGAATATGTCAGAATCAAAAAAAGAATCTAGAGAAAAAGAGTTAGAAGAATTATATGGTACTTGGATAAAAGCATTAGATAATAAAGATATGGGGTTAGGAGTAGTATATTTTAATGTTCAAGATATAAAGCCAGCAGGAGTAGATTATGCAAAAGCGATAGAATATGTAATGATAATAATTTTAAAGTGTTTAACAATATCAAAACGATATGGTAATGATCAAGTAGCATCATTAGTTAGATTAGAGGGAGCCACTCCAAAGAATTTTTCATACAGATTTGTAAAATATATAAGTGATATGGTAACGGTTGCATTTCCAGGCAAATTGAAAGTGGCACATATAATGCAACCAAAGAGTAGAATATATAAATCATTAGTAATAGCATTTTTTAAAATGATGAAATATTGTACACATAAAGAAGCATATGAAAAATTAAAATTATTAAAATGAATTATAAATCAACATCAAGAGAAGAGGAAGAGCTTGTTGGAGAAAGAGAAGACCATTGAGAACGAGAAGACCATTCATCACTAGAATCTTTTTCGTCATCGGTGTGAATAAGAGAAGTTTGAGAAGAACAAGTTTTAAATTTTTTTTTTATAGATTTAACATATTGATGAAAATCTTTATAACCACCATTATAACCATTTTGGTAGCCTAATTTATTTTGATCTAAATGAGAATGGTCAGATTCAAGAAATAGTTTTACAAGAAAAGGATTGTTATTGTAATAATTAGATATAATATGTGATTTATAACCATCAATAAGAGAATGATAATAACCTTTAGAATAATCAATTAATTTATTAAGACGAATATTGCTTTCAAATAAATTTTTGTTTTTATTGATAAGATTTTGATTATCGATTAAAATTTTAGTATTATCTTTTTGGAGTTTATTATTTTTTTTAAGGAATTTATTATGTTGAATAGTAACAGTTTCGAACAAATGAGTAACGGCATATAATTCTTCATTAATGTCATCATCAGCCATGTTATCCCAACTAGTGAAATTGTTTCTACAATAAGGGCAATTGGGATTAATTTTAATCCATCTAAAAAAACATTTATTACATATATCGTGTTTACAAGGGGTAATAACCATAGCAGTTTGTGAATGTCTGGTTAAACAGACACAACATACCGTATTATTGATAGGTCTTATTCTAATATTTTCGTTATCAGAATCAGTATCAGCAATATTAGAATTATCAATAGGAATAGATTGTCCAGAAACATCAAGTCCTGGTATAGTAATAACAAGATTATTACTATTATCATTATCGTCTATAAAAGGAGGGGGGGAGGGGTCAGTATCGTCAGAAATTTGTCCAAATGCTGGATTAAGATCATAAAATCCTGTGGAATTAATATAAGGAATAGAGTTATTAGAGTTATCAGTCATTATTAAATAAGTATTCAATAATTTTAAATAGTTTTAAAAATTGAAAATAATATAAAACTGTTATGGTATAATTATAAAATGATAAAAAATAAAGTAAAAAAAGAAACGATAGAAAATATAGAAGGAATAAAAGAAGAAACATTTAAAGAATTGGATAAATTTATTCAAAATAATATAGGTTTAACTTCAAAGGAATTAGTAAGTAGAATAGATTTTTATAGTTTTACAGAAGAATCTTTGGAATATTTATTAAATGTAATGAACAAACATCCTTGTTCATTTAATGATTTAGGTCCATTTATAAAAAAAGGGGAAAAGTGGTATAATAAGAAAAAAATGAAAAAAGAAATGATAATAGAATTAAAAGAAGAAAATATAAAATTAAGACAAGAACTGAATAGATTAAAAAAACTGTTAGGATCGCAATGAATTAACCCAACTTAATTGAGAATTATCATCATTAGTAGAATAGCTAGATATTCCAGCAGGATTATTATTATTATTATTATTATTATTAGCAAAATTAGTAATAATATTTTTTTTTTCTTCTAAAAGAAGATTTTTTTCAAGGAAGATAGCTAATTTTTTAATTTTAGAAGCAGTTTTAGAATTTGATTTATTATTATTCATATTAATAATAATAAATAGATAAAAAATAAAAAAATGAATTGAACGATATTATACACTCCAGAATTCTTCGTATTGTCTAGAGGCTTCGTCTGTATCGATAACAGGAACAGAAAGACCTAAACCAGTATATTGGACGAAATTTTGGTCGGTAAGAGGATTACCAGATGAATCAACCCACGTGAATTCGGCTAATTTAACGGGATCAAAAACACCATTAGGAGGAGGTCCGTGTTGTTTAATGTAATAAAGATAACGAAGGTCAAGACTAACATTAGCTTCAAGTTCAGTTTGAATACCGGCACTAAATCGTTTTCCTTGAATAAGTCCAGCATCAATGGCTTGAGTTTCAAGTGTAGTATATTGTTCTCTAATAGTTTCGAGTTGTTGTTTAACCTGAGTAGAATTATTAACAACATCGAATGCTTGTCTAGCATTTTGTACAGTAGTAAGTGTAGAATTAGCAAGTTGTTGAACTTTAATGGAACTTAATCCGGGTGCGGCAGTATATCCAGCAAAAGCTTGTAATTTTTCTTCAAGTTCTGTACCAAAAGTGATATCATATTGTTGTGCTGCTTCAATAGAAGTGACATCACCTGCTTGATAATTATCAACATATTGTATTTGGACAACCTGATTAACAAGTTCAGATAATTCGTGAAAAACAACGGATTCTTGATCTAAATTATTAGATTGTATTCTAGTATTAGTTAAAGTTTTATTAGAAGTGGGTTGTAATACACCCATAGATGAATGTCTTCTTGGCATAATTAATATATATATATTTAAAAAAATTATATATATAACAAATTATTTAATTTGATATAGTAATTGACTAAATGGATTAAGATTACCGCCACTACGAATACGTAGAGCCGTTTCATATTTGGTGATAGTATTATTAAGTTTAATAACATCTTTTTTTAATTTTTTATTAATTTTAATAATATCCTTCATTTTACCACGAAGTATAATGTTATCATTAACATCTTTAATATCATTTTCCAAATCTTGAACATCGAAAGGTTTAAACAGTATAGATTTTTTAAGTTTAAGATTAGAAAAAGAAATACAAGAATTTTTAAGAATATCATCTTTATGACAATGATCCATAAGAGTATCGAAACTTTCTTCATTAGTAGACAAATGTCTAATAATATTATAGGTATAAATACTAAACCATTTAACTTTGCCTAATGAAGTAGGAAGAACTTGTTCATATGAATCTTTAGAATCAAAAGAAGAAGCTAAACAAACAATATCCTTACTATCCTTACTATCATCATTGATAGAAAGATTATTAATGAGTGTATATGGATTGAGAGAATATTTATATTTCAAATCACTCATACTGCCAGAACTACAACAATCAAACATAGACATAATAGAACAATTAGCTTTAGAAAATAAATCATATATTAAATCATCAGTGATGACATTTTTAGTATGATCAGCAGGAATAAAACATTCATCTTTTGAATCTATTTCATCGGCATTATTATCGGTAATTTGAGAACCGTGGCCAGTGAAATAGAAGAATATGAGATCATCCGATTTTGCAAATTCTATGATTTCTTTAATACGAGTAACAATATTATAGTAAGTAGCATAAAAAGAAGTATCTTGGGGATTTTTATCAGTTAAAATGAGTATGTCTTCATTTCTAAAGTCTTCGTTATCAACAAGATGTTTTTGAACAAGAAGAACGTCGTTATAAGAAGCATTAAGCATATAAGTAGTATCACCGGGATAATTTAAACCAACAAGCAGAGCTAGTTTTTTAACCATATATAAATATACAAAATATATTTATATGTTAAAATTATGAATATTTTGATATAGGAAATCCTCTTTTGAAATGTTTTGCGTGAACAGCAATACCTTTTGTATTTTGTTCATCAAAATAAGAATGATGATTAAATATAGGAACTTTTTGATTAGTAGAAACATATGGGAAAAAGTAATTAGACATTTGATTTAAAATACCGGGATCAGCAGGGGGATTAACAGAAAAATCTATTTTAGAAATATACCAATGATCTAAAGTCATTTTTTTCATAGGATCAACATCTTCATTAACCCATACATTAAAACAATTTTGATTATTAATATCGGTTTTATTTTCAAATTTACATCTTTTAAAACCTTTAAATAAATCATACATATCATTATAACTATTAATTTTGGCTAAATCTTTGGTATCATTATTATAAAAAGTAGCATTTCTATTATTTTTTCTGTTCATAAAAATTTGTTTATTTTTAATTCTTTGAGTTCTATCACTAGAAGAAACAGATTCTGTATGTTTACCGAACATAGAATTGTTACCAAATCCACTAAAATAATTTTGACTCATATTAATATATATTAATATTATTATGAATTAAAAATAATTAATTAACCTTGTAACTCAACAGAGATTCTCATTGTATGACAGTCTAAAATATCGCCGGAAGTAAGATCAGTTACTTTTTCATTAAAGACAGGATTAGTTTTACCAGAATTTCCCATCCAATTAAATTTAAGAGTTTCATAATCATTGGTAGCAGTTCCTGGAAATGAAGAAGAAATGGTAGATACACTACTAGAATTTCCAGTAGCAAAATCAGAATCATTCGCAATTACATTTCCGGAACCATTTTTAAGTGAAACGGTTCCAGCACCCATAACAGCAGTTTCAACTTGTAATTTAATTTTACCACGAATGTAAAATACGAGAATATCACTATCTTCAAATGGAAGAGGGGCAGTAGTAGTATTGTCTGCATTGGTGTCTACTTCTTTGGCAGTAGCAATACCAGTTGATCTACCTGTAACATTCATAAGCTGTTCAAATATTGCTTTAATTTGAGCGTTGGCACGACCAGTTGATTTGGGAACACCAACAGCAGTAGTAGAAGAAACATTTAAATTAGTAGTGGTTCCAGATGCGGCACCACCTAAGAGTTTACCTAATTGTTGGGCTAATTTGGTATGATAATAATTAGCAGTATAAGTTATTTGGGTAGTATCAGATTTAGTATATTTAGAATCGCTAGTATCGTTAAAGGATTGAAAAGCATCACCGCCATTAGTATTGTTGGTATGAGGTTGTTGTAATAAAGCGTCGGTAATTTCTTGTTCATTAGTAAATAAAGCTTGAGCTAAAGGGTGTCCTACTAAATGAATACAAGCAATTTTGGCCATTTGTTCACCTAAATTACCAGTGCCCATAGTAGTATCAAAAACAGTTCTGTTTTGATTACCACCAATAGGAACATTTTTAGTAGCAAAGTTAGTATTAACTAAGGCACCTTGTATAATAGCATCAGCAATTTTGTCACATAACGTGTCTAAATTTTTTCTACTAGTGCAATAAAATATATTATTAGGAGTATCATCAGCACTATCACCTACGTGTATAGTTTTCATATCATTAACGGTAAGACCGTTAGCAGATTTGGCAATAGTGAATTCAGTATGATGATGAAAGAAATTAGTACCTTGTTCTCCAAAAATAGTAAGAGGGGCATCTAAATTATCAACATCGAATAAAATAGGAATTTGAATAGTTGGCATTATATAATTATAAAATAGAAATTATAAAACACAGAAAAAAAAATTTAAACAGTGATAGTGATTTTCATAATGTGACAATCTAATGTAGAGGTATCAGTTACGTCAGTAGTGGCGTGGCCGAAAGTGTCATTAGTTGCGGCACCCATCCAGTTAAATTTACCAACGGTTCCTGTAGCTTTATCAGCACCGGCTGTAGGTGGGAAAGCATTAGCAAGACTAGCTGCGGTTGAACCGTTGCCGGTAATAAATTGAGTTGATGTAAGGTCAGCGCCAGCACTATCTACTAATTTAACAGTTCCGTCCCCCATAACAGCAGTTTCAACAGAAAGCTTAATTTTAGCACGGACGAAAACAACGATTTCATCACCACTAGCAAATGGAAGAGAAACGGTGGTAGTTTTAGTAGGCTCACCAGCAGGTTCTTTTGCGCCAGCAACACTAGTAGATCTACCAGCAACATTCATAAGTTGTTCAAACATAGATTTAAGAACGGTATTTGCTTTAGCAGTAGATTTAGCTACAGCATTTGCATCTGTAGTATCAGTTGAACCAATTGCTAAGGTATTGGTTGCTGCAGTTCCACCTAAAAGGGTGGCAACTTGTTGTGATAATCTAGTGTGATATTTTTCAGCAGCATAATCTACACCAGTACCAGCGGAATTGGTAAATCCATCAGTAACTGCGGCACTAGTAGATGTAGTAGTAGTTTGAGCTAATAATTCGTCTTGAATTTTTTGTTCGTTAGAGAAAAGAGCTTGTGCTAAAGGATGACCAACTAAATGAATACAAGCAATTTTTGCCAATTGAGCACCCATATTACCAGTGCCAATATCACTTGTAAAATAATTGTCAAGAGCACCACCACCTTTTACCAGTTTAGCACTAGCTTCATTAGCTTGTGTTAACGTGCCTTGTATAAGACAATTTGCTATTTTATCACACATACGGTCTACAGCGTTAGCGTCTTTAGCGAAGAAAATTGCTTCACTATCAGTATCAGTAGAATCACCTACATGAACAGATTGTAAATCAGCTGCAAGAAGTTTACTACCAGTAGTACCATCTACAGTAAATTCAACTTGATGAGTAAAGAAATCAGTGCTAGCGGATTCTCCAAATAATTCAAGGGCAGTTGTCGAACCATTATCAACATCGAAAAGAATAGGAATTTGTACGGTTGCCATATTATAATAAAAATACAGAAAATATTTTTATGCAATTATTTTGCTAAAATAGGAATAGTAATAATCCAAGTTGATGGAGGAATTTGTATAACATAATTCAATTTTGGAGACGTTATTGTAATTTCAAATTGTAATACATCACCATTATTGATATTAATTTTTTTGTTATCAATAAAATTAGATTTTAATATATCAATAATGAATTCAGGGTTATGAAATTTATTCATTAAATGTTCTAGATTATGGTTGATAGTATTTTTAATAGATTTGTTATTTTGAAATGGTTGAAACGCATAAGGATGTCTAAATATTCCATTGGATAAAAATTGTAAATAATATAAATAAAAATTACCTAATTTAAGTTTATCATAAGAGAATGGTTTATCAACGAGATTAAAGTTACCAAATATAGCTTTATAGAGTTGAACAATGATTTGAGTATAGTAAAAATAATTAATAGAAATATTATTATTAGAATAATCAAAACAATTGTGCCATAAATGTAAATCAGTAGGAGAAAGAGATTCTAAATAGTAAGTATATTTATTAGTAATAGGGGGGTAATATATATTATACAATGAAGTGTAAATAATATTATTAGAAGAATCCATATAATATTATTTTTCATATAAAATTTGAAATTCTAATGCAAGGGAATAATCGGCTGCTAAAAGGTCAATAGGCATACCGAATTCATCAATAACTTTAATATGTAATTTATTAATATTAACAGGTCCAAAGTAATGTCTTTTTTTAGTAATTTTATCGGTACAATCATCAAAAAGAACAACCCCCTTACCTTCACGCATAGGAATACGCGCGATAATATTATTTCTCATAAATGAATTTTCGTAAACAGCAGTGACAACATCGTGAACAGATTGATTAAAATCATTAATAGCCAAGAAGAAATATTTACTACCAGCCATATCAACAGCACCTTCGCTGGTATATTCAGTATGACCTTCATATTTTCTGTTACGAAATCCTAGTAACCATCCTAAAGTTCTCATAGGAGGAGCGTGAGGATTAACAGGATTAGCAAAATCAAGATTAATAATAGTATTATCATTAGATTTAATAGTAGTTCTTAAACTGGTGGCATCAATGCTAACAGTAGCCCCTAAAGCGCTTAAATTACCACCATTTTGAGAAGCAGCTGCATTAAGTTTAGAAGCCAAAAGCCAATATTCATAATTACCAGAAGGAACAGTAATGGAATGAGATGTGTTATTTTTAGTAAATATAAATGCATTTGTTCCTAAATTAGCACTAATAACGTGGGCAATATTAGGTATTTCTAAACTAGCAAGACGCATAGAAATAACATTTTTAAGAGAAGTGGTTAAATCTATAACAAAGTCAGTAGATTGAGTATTGAAATAATCTTTTCTAAATTTAGTATCTATACTTAATTGAGTAATAATGATACGATTTTTTAATTGATTGGGTTGTAAATTAAGATCAGTTCTTCTATTGGGTTGTAACCAACTAGGAGCATTTTTATCATTTTTTCCGACCCTTTCATTGGCTAATTCAATAAGTGTATTATTAGTTCTTTCATCGTCTTCATCATCACTATCCTCTTTTTGTTGATATTGTATAACATTATCATTCCAATCCCGTTTAATTTTACCTTTATTAGGAGGAATAATAGAATTAGTATCTTTTGCATTTTTAAAATTAATACCTAAAAAAGAATTAGAAGGTAGGATATTATTGAAATTTAAAAAATCTTCTTTAATATCAGTTGATTGTGTAGTTAAATTATTAGTAATATATTTCATTTCGTCGTCATCGACGGAAGAAAAATTATTTTTTAATTGACTTAATTGTTGGTCATTGTTCATTAATATATAAATATTGTAGAATAATTTAATATATTAATAAATTTAATATATTAAATAAATATTAACCGAAAGTTTCTTTATATTTTTGCATTTCTTCTTCATATCTCCCTTTATCTTTATCTGCTAATTTTTCATATTTAGTTCTACTTTTAAGACTTTTCCAACCTTTGCCTAATGTTTTTGCAATATCACCAATATTAATTTTTTTATCAGGATTTTTTTGTTTAAATTTTTCAATTAATTGTGGTCTAAAATAATCACAATATATAAAGTAAGCAGACTTTGGTTTTTTAGGTAAATATGGATTTTTTTGTTTTTTAACTTTATGTTTTTTACTAAGAAATTTTTCAATAAGATATTCAATTTGGTCTTCTTTTCCTAAGTCAAGAGCGACCATACGGATGAGATGAGCATGAGACTCATACCAAGTATCATTAAGATTAACTGTATTATTATGAAAAACTGTAGAGGCCATTATTCTAATTAAATATAATAGATTTATTTTATATCAATTTTTTAAATATATAATTATTTAATATATATATATGAGAACTTTGCATAAGATATATTTATTTGTAATAGTAATATGTGTATTACTATATAATTTATATAGTATATCAAAAAAAAATAAAGAAGGATTTTTCTTTGGTTATAGTCCAATATATAATTGGAACAGACCTTTAGAATTACCAAAAGATTCAGATGTTGTAAAGCAACATAACAAAGATAAATGGGAAAATGACAATAAGGAAGGGGAAATATCATATGAGGAGTATATGAGAAAGAAGAAAGAAGAAGAAGAAGACAATGAAGAAGAATGCAAAGAATTAATGAAAGATTTTAAAGGAGTGTGTGAAGATAGAGATAATTCTAAGAATTTATTGGATAAATGTCCAGATGAATGTGAAAAACGAAAATTAGAATGGGCATATATAAATGAAACAGATACAATGAAGCAATCTGCAATAAAAGATGAAGAAGATAAAGAAAAGCAACGAAAAGTAAAAAAAGCAAAAGCAGATTTAAAAGATGCATTACAAAAAAGATTATTACCAACTAATTTACCAGATATTAAAAAAATATCAGATGATTTTAATGATATAAATGATAGTGTTAGTTCAGATACAACATTAAGCAACGTAAATAGTTTATACGAATGTAATATGAAAATGAAAAATGAAGGTTCAAAATATATGCTAGTAAATAATGATGGTTGGTGCAAAATATTAAATAAACAACACAATCATAAACCCAAATATAAAATATTTAAAAAAAATGACACTCCGGATTATAAAGAAGCAGGAAATACAATATGGGAATATGTAAATGATTATACATATGATATAAAAGGTAATGGGGATTTAAAAAAGGGCCAATATATAGGTTATATGAATAAAACATTAGAAGAATGTAAAAAAATGGGGATTGGAAATAAATCAAAATATATAGCTTGGACAGGAAATCAAGCATATGAACCGGGATATTGTAAGGTATTGATTAAAAAATATAATAAAAATCCAGATTTAACAACAAATAGAACTCCAGATGCTAATTTTAAATTATATAAATTTTCAGGAAAATATGAAAAAAAACTGAATGATAAGATATATAATAGTTTATTAAAACCAATGACAGGAAGACCATTTAATCCATATAAATATACTGTACTAAGAAGAATGAGACATAATATAGATATATCGAAAGAAAATGAAGATTTATCTGAAAGTGAAAGAAGAAAATCAGCATATAAAAAAATATTTAATGATGCATATCAAATAAAAGCGCCTGTGTCCAGCACAATAATATCTACACAAGAAGAGGGTAAGGATGTGGATGGAAAATGGACAATTTATAAAATTGATATATTAGCAACTACAAAACCAGAAATGAATAGGATAAAGGCATTTGATCAACCAGATAAATATGATTATTTTGGAAATATTAAAGAAGAAAGTCGTGATGTAATTACAAAGGAAGCAAGAGCATTACAAGAAACATTTCAAGTACATAGAGAAAAAGAAGGTTTTATAACTAGAGAAGGTCATAAAAATTGTGGAAAAAATCATAAAGAAAAATTTATGAATATCTCACGAAGCCAAGAAGTATTTGATATAATGCATACATTAGCGGAATTAGATAAAATAGATATGGACAAATAAATTAAAAAATATAATTAAATAGAATTCTAATTATATTTTAATATGAATAAAAAAAATTATAAATTGGCAATAATAGATAATATAAAATTATTATCAGCTCATATATCGGCAAAATTCCGCGATGATTTATTAATAGGTACAGAACATAGTTATAAAGTAAGCCCTGAATGTAAAACACCACAAGAATCATTTTTGAGAGCAAATTCACAATCAATAGAAACAAAAAAAGAAAATGAGGAAGAATTAAGTGATGACGAGAAAAAAGCAATAGTATTGTCAGACCCTAAATTTGGTATGTTTTCGTTATTTAAATATCATTTAAAAAGAGGATATAAAAATGAAATATTAAAAAAGAAAAATGCAATATATTGTAGTCATATATTTTCATTTTTGGGATTCTTACCATTAATAATATTTGCAGCACAATGGTCTATCTATATCGCATTAGTATCTGAACAATTATATAATTATGAAGGGAAAAATGGTTGGTGTCCGATGGAAAAATCTTGGAGACATAAATTAATAATGTTCGGTGTTTGTGCTTTGTATTTTTCAAAGTCATTTTTTTTATGGGATAATCTAACCGATAGAACTAGATTAAATAAAATGATTCCACATACAGATACTTGGACAATGATTGATACATTTCAAGAATTTGGATTTAATTTATTTGTATATGGTGCCAATATATGGATTATATATCATAGCGAACACGTAGAAGATGTTGTTATGGATTGTCTAGCAATAGAATTTTTAATGAATTTAGATAATGAATTTGAAGCGGTATACTTTGATTATTTACCTGAATCAGCAATTGATATATATGATAATGTATTTGTTACATATAAAGAAAATTATAATTTATTGGAGAAAAAAAATAAAGAATGTAGTTTTTGTTGTTTACATTTTATGACTTTTATACCTTTTAAAATATTATTACTTACTTTATTAGTATTTCCTATATTTTGTTTATTTATGATGGTTTATGCTCCTATATGTATTTAATTTTGAAAAACATTATAATATTCATTTTCTATTACTTCGTGAGGTATAGCGCCAACATAATGAAAAGCAGAACTAACATAATCAGTGGGATGTAACATATAAGTTACTATATTATAATTCATTTTCTTATAAACCATTTTATACATAAATTTTACACATCTATCTTGTTTTCTAGTAGCAGATTGATATACTATAAATGGACCATATCCTTGATTCCAAGGAATATATCTAGGTAGATTATTAACTACAGTATTATAACATTTAATATATTTATCGTCTTTTAAATGTTTACCTTGTTTTTTTATATTATGAAACAAATATTCTTTTATTTGTAACCATATATCTTTTATTATATACATAATATTAATAGGCAAAATTATTTTTAAATTTTATTAATTATATATATAATGAGTGTTAATAATAAT
>CERI01103697.1_pt1 | contig 16655 bp, 21 predicted proteins | sample 350261 | NCBI WGS metagenome assembly CERI01 (sample SAMEA2620979, study PRJEB7988) | marine metagenome | isolation source: saline water (ENVO:00002010), including
TAATAATAATAATAATAAGGTAAAAATCACATAAATATAATTTAAATTAAACCATTTCCAAGTAGCATCTCCACATCCCCAAAATTGTTCTATTATTTTTATTAGTAAAATATATGTAAATGGCATTGAAAATAAGAATAAAATATACAGAGTATTATTTTTATAATATTTCCATGTTTTATTAATACAATACAGTAAAAATGTACACAATAATGAATAAACTGAAACAACAATTATTTTAAATGGTATATAATTTAACATGCTACAATAATTTGCAATAAAATATGTAGATATAAAAGTATATATATATAAAATAATAAAATGAATTGGCTTTGATCGCATGTTAATAAATATATATATTAATGATGATATATATACAATATATGTAATTATTTCAACACTCATTAATATATATAACATATATAAAAAATAATCAATAATGATATAATATGAATTTTATAGAAGAAAAAACAAATAATTTAGATTTAAATTCTAATAAAAAATTGACAAAGAAAAAGGTAAATATAGATAAAATAAATATGTCTTCAACAAAAAGTACAATTAAACCATTAGCTCCTTTAATTAAGTGGAGTGGAGGAAAGAAAGATGAATTAAAACAATATTTACAATATATTCCAGAATTTGATACTTATCTAGAACCATTTGTTGGTGGTGGAGCAACATTCTTTCATCTATGCCCATCAAAAGCAGTAATTACTGATGTTCATAAAGAGTTAATTGATCTATATAATGCAATTAAAAATGAAAAATCAGATGAAATTTATAATTTCATGAAAGAACATCCAAATGAAGAGAAAATTTATTATGAAATCCGTGATAAAATGCCAATTACAGATTATCTTGATAGTGCAAAACGGTTCTTCTATCAAAGAAAAACATGTTACAGAGGAATGTTGAGATATAATTCATCTGGAAAATTTAATATTCCATTTGGTCGTTATAAAACATATAACTTTGAAATTTTAAAAGAAAAACGATATGAAACACTTCTCAAAAATACAGAAATTGGTTGTATAGATTTCTCATATATATTTGAAAATTATAATGATCCAAAAAATTTTATGTTTTTAGATCCTCCATATGATAGTGAATTTACTGATTATGGATATTGTTCTTTTGGAAGAAAAGAACATGAAAAACTAGCGAATTGTTTTAAATCAACAACAATTAAATGTCTTATGATTATTGGTAAGACAACTTATATTAGTGAGTTATATAAAGATTATATTGTAGATGAATATGATAAAAAATATAGATTTAAACTACATTCAGGACGAGTTGGAGATGAAATTAATACTAAACATCTTATTATTAAGAATTATTAACTATTACTTTAACATAGACATTAATTGTTGTCCAACTTCACGAAAATGACATTCATAATCTACTTGATCCCACTGAAATTTAACTAATTCTAAAAATTGTTTCGCATGATCAACCTTAACACCATTTGCCTCACATTTTTTTATATGAGAAAGTCCATTTGTTAGACTACTACGATCATAAATACTCCAGTTTAGAATACCAATATCAATATTATATCCTGGATATTTAGACATTATCCAAGGTTTAATCTCTTCTGTCATTTTTTTAAATGTTGCTGGTAATTTCTCTGTATCTAGTTCAATATTCGCTTTGCATTCTCTAACATAAATAGTTTTTGTACTATCATCTTTCCAACAAAGATCAATGTCTTTTTTAGTATCTTTTTTATCAATAACTTGTACGCCACATTGCAGTAATTTTAAATGTGGTGTACAGATAATTATTTCTTTAAAAATAAGTTCACCATATTTACCCATTTTAATACAAATTGATTGTTTACTAGCTTGTTCTCCCCAAAGCAAATATCCTAAAGAACCAGGCTTAGTAATAGTAACACCTTCATTAATAAGATCTGTCACAAACTGTTCTCCTCGAGTGATAACTTTTATCATATTTGTTGTCATGCTTTTTATTATCTATAAAATTTTATAAATATTTCAATTTTTAAAAAATAATATATTATTGCTAGTGTATCTCAATTGGTTAAAACACCGGTCTTATGATCTGGCTCGTGGGTTCAAGCCCCCGCCGTGAGAACTTTTCTCTTGTAAACTAGAAATCGTTAATTTTTTACGAGTTTTATGAATTTTTTTATTATTATGTTTGACACAAAATGGTAAATCAATACTTGGATGACCAATATATTTTCTTGAAAATTTTTTTACTGCTTTTTTATATTTATTACCACCTTTCTTTGTCTGTTTTTTTATATCATTTAAATCTGGTAAACTATTTTCGGATGTTTTCTCTTTTAGTGGTTTGCATAAGAAATTCAAAAATTCATTATATATTTGTTGTTTCTGTAATTTACAATCACGAAATCTAGGTAAATGTTGTGGGGCAATATTAAACCCTTTTATATATAATTTCTCGGCTGTTTCTTTTGTTGGTGTTAATATTAATGTAATACCTATCTGATTACGATTATTTTTATAATTATTTATATATTTTTCAATATATTCATTTTTTTCTGTAGTATTTGTTAAAAATTTTTGATATCTTTCAATAATTTGTTTTTTAATAGTTGGCTCATAATAATCATAATCAGCTTTTGGAAGATCTTTATATGGTTCAATTATCATTTTTCTAATTTCAGCATGTTTTTCTTTTAATGCCTCACTTTTTAATGCTGCAGTTTTTAATGCTTCAGTTTTTAAAGTTTCTATTTTTTTAAATATTTTTTCATTTGTTGGATCAATAGAATTTAAATTTATATCTATATCTTCTGGTGTTTCCGAAACAATAAATTGCCATTTTTTTATATAAAATTTTGAATTTTTCTTAAATAATAATTTTATAATAAATTTTATATTATCATCTTTATTAACATAAGTTCTATTAGTTTTTTTTAAAAATTCTTCTAAACGAATTTTATCTGAATATAATGATGCATTTTTTAATTCTGATATGTTTCTTGCATTCTTTTTAAGATCATATTTTAATGGTACATAAATAGAAGCACTGGTAGATTTTAAATTCGTATTTACATTATATTTATAAGAAAGTTTACCAGTTATTCCTTCTTTAAGATCTATTTTTATATTTATTTTTTCAATATCTGTCATTCTATATATTATTTTGAAAATAATTTGTTGTATTTAATTGAGCCTCTTTATTTTTTTGAATATTTGCCTGATATAAAATATCACGAGCCTTTTCAATCTCTTGTTGAGATATATGATTGTCTTCATTAGTATCTAAAGCTTTATGTAATTTTGTATATTTTTCAGGCATAATACATAATTTACTTTTTTCATTAAAAACAGTGTTTGATAAAATTACAAACGCAGCAGTCATTAATACTGATGTTATTATATCCCGAGTTGCAACAAATACTATTATAAAAATTAGTATTTCACGTGTTATAGAATTTCTAATATATGCCTCTTGTGATTTGCTTAAATTTAATTCAACATATTTAGAAAAAAGATTTAATACTAACATTGCTAAACCTGAAAGTAACTTACTATTATTAATTCTACCATAATGTTGCCAAAAAATTTTAGGTTTAATCATTTATATATATAATAAATAAAAAAAATAATAAAAAAATATTGTATATAGAATTTACGATGTGTTATGATAATAAATAATAAAATAATAAATTATTTTATTATTGAAAAAATAATTATGAGTAACTTTTAAAAATAATATAATATCCTTTTTTTATAAGTATGTCTTTAGTAACTTGCGCTGCACCAGTTAATTTTGAAAATTTTGAAAATGAAAGTATAAAACCAAAAAATAATAGAAATAAAACATATAAATCATCAACATCAAATAAATCTAGCAACAAAATTTCTAATATGTATGTTAAACATGCATATGAAGATAATAAAAATCCAACTTCTTTTGATGAAGATGCCTCTGAGAATGAGGATAATCATCTACACCAATATGTGAAAGAAAAAAATCAAAGAGGGAATAAACCAGATTTAGAGTCTCTGGCTAATATAGATAATTCAAAACAAGATTTTCCAGTTCAAAGTCAAGCATTTTCTAAATTAGAAAGTCCATATTCACAAGACTATTATAAACAATATAAATATCAACAAAATCAAAATACTTCACCACAATCAAACTTATATCCTGGAAGTTATGTAGCACCACAACCTTCTATTGATAGTCAAAGCGAATTGTTAAAAAAGCTTGATAATATTTTACATCTTTTAGAAGAACAACAAGAAGATAAAACAAATCTTATTACAGAAGAACTAATTTTATATGTATTTTTAGGCGTATTTGTAATTTATGTTTTAGATTCATTTGTAAAAGTAGGCAAATATGTGCGTTAACAAATTATAAATGTTTTTTCTGGTAAAATAGGCTTTTTAACATAATTATAGTAAAAATAAGCTGTAGGAGAAACTATCAATGGTACTATATTTAGTAAAAATAAATTATTAATAATAATATTATTATGTGATATATTTTCTATTGTAATTAGATCCGCTTTTATATGTTTAGAATATTTATATAAAGCAATTGAAAATCCTTTTATAAATATTTCATTATGATGACAATTTGATATTGATGCAAAACATTCTACTGATTTTTGGTATACAATTTTCTTTTCATTTTCTTTTTCTGTATCATTTCTCATATCATATGACATATAAGAATTACGAAAAAAATAACAGGCAATTAATTCATTATTTTCAATAATTCCATATACATAATATGTGTTGTTATTTATTAAATTTAAAATATTACCATAATCTGGTAAAACTAAACAATCAAATTTTATTTTTTGTTTGTAAATAAATGTCATTAATAAATGAGCATTAAGTTTATTTATTTCTATTAGCTGCATAGATGCATGTGATAAATTACATCGTTGAAACTGTTTAACATTAAACTGATATGTTTTATAATTTGTTAATGCTACTATTCCAGTTATATCACCTTCACGTTTAAAAAGTGAAACATATATTTTTTTATTTTTATGACGCTGTATATATTCATGGGATTGAATTATTTCTGGTGCAATTCCATCCTTTCGATGTTCTTTATGTACACATAAATAATCAATATAATATGCTCTAAATGGGTCTTTATCTGTTATAGTAATATTAACTGGCCTACCAGTCATAACTCCTAGAATTTCATTATCTGTAGTAGTTTTAAGATTTTTATCAACAATAACTATTGGTTTATTATAAGTAGAAATAAATGTTTTACTATTATTTCCTATAAAATATGATGAAAATGCTTCTAATGTTGGTAAATAATTTGCATTCTTACTACGATAATAATGTGTTCTTATAAATCCTATAATTTCTTTTAATGAATTTTTATCATATTCATTATATTCTTTTGTATAAACATTAATAAAATTGCAAAATTTATTTGTTTCTGGCAAATCTTTATTTATTATACCTTTTTGATATATCCAATACCATAAATCATAATAATGAAATACTGGCTGATATGCCCAAAATTTATATTTAATTTTAATAAAAACTTTACATAGAATTAATAATACAAAAAATAGTGCCAATAAATTAATATACTTCATTATTCTATTAACTATATTAATTTTAAATATTAATTATTATAATTTTAATGCTATAAATGTAGATATACCAACTAATAGACCAATAATTAAAGAACTTGTAAATAATACTTGTTTATGATGAACTAACATATGCATAATTTGAGATTTAAATGATAAGCTAGATGCGCCATTGATTGGTTTTATTTCATTTTTTGTAGCAAATAAAGAAAAAACTGATGAAAGAACAATATTTAAAATAACACCAATTACAGCAGAAACTAATGAATATCTAAATACATTCATTATATATTATAGATATATAATATATAATTATAATTAATAGTTAAACTTCATATTTTTTCTCTCTTTAAAAGTATTTTTTTTTGTTCTATTTTTTAAAAATTTAAAATATTTATAAGACATTTTATATCTTTTTGAAATATCTTTCACATTTTTATTATGTTTTTTTATAGCTTCTAGTCTAACCTTCATTATCATTCCAACTTGCCAAATACGTTTATGGCTATATTTTTTTGTTTTATAAAGTTTTTCTAATTTTTTTATAGTTTTTTTAACATCATCTGGTGTTGTATATTTTATTGAAATTGTATCTTTTGGATTTTTATCAATATAAACATCAAATGATTTTTTTGGATTATTTGGATTAAATAAAAACTGTTTATTTTTTTTTGTTAATGCCATACTATATATATAAAATTATTTTATTTTCATTTTTGTATCAAGTATATTTATATTTTGTTGTCTAAAATTACTATTTGCTTTATCATAATTCTTTCTAACATTTATTTTATTTAATTCATGCTCGATTTCAATTATTTCATCTCTAACTGACACAGGGATTGAATTTGTGCAACCCATTATATTATATATATATATTAATTACATCCACAAAAATTTAATACATTTTCATAAAATGTTACTTTTTTATTATTTGTTTCATTATTTATTTCATTATTTATTTCATTATTTGTTTCATTATTTGTTTCATTATTTGTTTCATTATTTGTTTTAAATAATTTATTCATAACATCATTAACTATATCAATTCTACTATGTCGTCTAAGCAAACGGTTACAATCATTATGTAATAATGCAATTTCATTATCAGACATAATAGTTATACTTGATAACTTAAGTATATTAGTTTATATAATTTCAATTTTTAAATATAAAAAATTGAAAAATCTCTTAAATATAAAATTTATTATTAATCATGATTAGTATTGCCGTAGTAATTTGCCAAGGATTACATATTCCATATTATTATGACAGACGTATTCATAATTTGGGAAACATTGGATTTCAAGGAATGATACATGCTGAATCAGCATATATGACAACAAAAATTATTGATCGTCTTTGCTATGATGGTGTAAATATCCGAAAAGAAATTATGAAAGATTATAAAAATAATAGTGTATTAGATTTATGTTGTGGTATTGGTATTTCAACAATGGAAAATAGTGTTGGTATTGATACAAGTATTGAGATGCTAAAAGTAGCAACAAAACTGGATGAGAAAGAAAAATTAAATAAACAGTTTTATTTTGGTAATGCAGAAAATTATAACCCAGAAATTCCAGTTGATATTGTAACATGTATGTTTGGATTTCATGAAATGCCATTATCTGCACATTGTAAAATTATAGAAAATGCTATGAAAATTGCAAAAAAAGAGATAATTATTGTAGATATAGCAACTAACTATAAACCAAAAGAAATAATGTTGAGTGGTGAACCATATTTACTAAACTATCTTAAAGATATTGATAATACATTATTTTGTTTTGATAAACAAAATTATATAGACAATCATGTAGATATTTGGAGATATGAAATATAAAGTATTATTTTATCCTGGTTTAACAAGTGTATATAAATAATTATTTTCGTATTGAATACCATCCATTTCTTCTTGTGAGTGTAATATAAATCCAATATCTCTAGCTAATGCAAGTATACTTTTTTGACTTGACATATATAAATTATGCTCATTTATTCTTGATTTTCCATTATCAAATTTAAATGTTTCTCTAAAAATTGCATTTGGCTTATCAATAATAGCTGTATCGGTTAAAATTGTTTCATCTAATTTAAAATTACCTTTATAATCTAATGTATCAAATTTAACTTTACTTTCTGTAATGCGTTTATCAGTATATGATTGAGGAGATACAACTACAAATGGATTTGCTATAGGAACAATTGGATCGAATTTATACATATTTACAAGATGCAAAACTAGTTTTCCATTTGGCTGTAACCAGTTATAACAATTTTCTAAAAATTGTTGTTTATTTTTTATATAATAAATTGTAAAATACAGACAAGTTATATGTGAAAATGTATCTGCTGGAAACTGCATACTATCCAATGCATTGGCTAATCTAAAATCTAACTCCGGATAATTTTGTTTAGCAATCTTAATCATTGCAGGAGAATTATCAATCCCTATAACGGTGCTATTATTTATTTTATCAATAAGATTTACATGATGACCAGTTCCACTTCCAATATCTAATACAGTAGGATTAGAGTTTGTTTTTTTAAATATTTTTTCTATTTCATAATTATTTTTACTTTCATTATATACTAAATCATCATAAAGTCCTACATAAAAATCATCAAATATATCATCGCCAGTTTTTCTAACAAATTCCTTTTTTCTCTCAACAAATCCCTCTCGGGATGGTTTAAATAAAAAAATTATTATTAAAACAACAAATAATGTATAAAATATAATTTCTAGATATGATATTTTCTTTAATTTATTAATAAATTTCATCTATATGTATTATTACTATATTTTTTGTGTATAAATACATATATGAATGATAATGAAATAAATGATTCGCGATCTACTAGTGATTTTAAATCAATATCATTTTCTAAATTTGCTAGATCAAAGGTTAAACAACAACTACTTCAATCATTAATTAATTATAAAATTGAGCCAGCATGTTATTGGTCAGTTGAATTAATATGTGCTGGGCATTATCAAGATCTATGGGATATATTACTACTCTTTATGAGTAGATATATACATATTGGTAATCCTAAATTATCTATTTATATGGATATGAGATTTCAAGCATTTAAAACAATTTTAGAAAATGGTTATATTAACAATGAATTAGCATTAAGAAATAATGAAAAGGTTAGAAAATTATTTGCAGAATTAATAGGTATTTTATGTCGATCACGTAAAAAGCATGCTTTTGAAAGTTTATCAATAAAAGATATAAATGAATTTGATATTACAAATTTAACAAATCGATTGAAAGCTCCAAACATTGAATTTGGACAACAAATATTTAAAAAAGATGATCCAAAAGAATTATTTATTGCAATTAATGAGTTTAGTTATCATATATCTAAATCAAAAGATATAACTTCTGCTTGTTATTGGATAGAATGGATATCACAGTTTGAAAGTATATGTAAACAAAAAAAAATAAAATGTATTTGTGAGAGAAGATCTTTAGTTCCAGTTAGTGAAAAACACCAAATGGAAGTAATTTGGATGATATGGCATGCTCTTATAAGTGAAGCAAAAAATAGAAAATTACCAGTTTACTCTAAAATAATTAATTCTTTATTAAATCTATATTGTATAAAATTTAATACTGGTGTTAAAAAAAGACGAAAATATCTAATCTATTCAGCTATTAGTTTTTTAACTGAAAATATAAATTTTGATATTCCATTAATAGATAATAAAGAATTTGTAGAAAATATTACTAATAAAATTAATATTATATACAAAGAAGTTAAAAAAAATGAATTTACTCCTAATACAGATTATTTATTTAATGGAATACAAAAATCAAATGCTGAAAAAAGTATAGAAAAATTAGAAAAATTAAATCTTGTATTAAAATTATAAATTATGCCCGTAGACTAGGATTTACACAAATATCATTTGTTGGAAAAATATCTCCAGACATACATTTATCAGATTCTTTTACTTGCACACAGCTTCTATATCCACGATCTTCACCAACATAACAATAACCAGCTTTTGATTTTTGACTTTGTATATCACTACTTGCTAGATCAGAGTTTGGTACAACTAAATCTTTTAAATCCTTTACATCTTTTTCTATATCTTTTTCAATAGCATCTATAGTTGATATTTTATCATTTTTTTGTTTTTCAGTTTTATCTTTAAGTGTAACCGGTTGTTTTTCAACCTGTTTTGGTTTTTTATATTCTGAATAATTTAAAGAAAATAATATTGGACTAAACAGCTTAACTAATGTTGGTGATAATACATCAAAAACTGCTAAAATATTTAATAGTGCAAAACAAATTAATAGAATAACCAATACATATCTAAATATGTTAAATATTTTACTTGATGTACTTTCATTTGATATATTTATACTTTCATTTGTTACAGTAGAAGATATATTATTTACTTCTTCACTTGCATTTTTCGATAAATTTGAAGATAAAGATTTTAATTTTTCTAATACTGAATTCGATGTAACAGTTGATTTTTCTGCATTATCTAATATAGATGACATATATATATTTCTATAATAAATTATTATTATAGAAATTAACACTTTATTTCTGAAATATAATATATATTATACAAGATTTACAAGTAGTATTATTTTGTCAGTGTTTTTAATACTACTTCATCTGGAGTTTCCTTATGATCCACAAAGATTAGTTGTTAGTCGATTTTTAACTTTTGTTAAAGAAAACATATTTGGATTAGTAGTTTTAATATTTTGTAGACCAAATTTTTTAGAAGGATTTCCTTGAGGGGTATAACCACGGGCTACTCTACTATAAATTTGAGATTTTGTTAATAACTGACCATTTCTTCCACTTTCTACATTATTACGATTATTAGAAAACATATATTTTTTCTTATTTAACATTCTCTCTTCTTCATTTTGGAAAATACCACCACAAGATATATCAGTCGCTATAAGAGGATTTGTTGTAATTCCTTCAGCCCTACTCCATGTTCTTAATGATTTTGTTTCCTTAGCTATATTATTAATAGCAGTTCTATTGTTAATTTGATATATAACACATGATATATCTTGAGTTTTTATACCAGGCGCTTTAATTTCATTAAAAATTACCGGATCTGTTGAGTTCTGTATCTCATAAGTCGCTATAGCAATTGACACAGCAGCTGGATCACTATTATTAGTGGTACTAGACCAGTCCGATCCATCGCTCTCTTCCCCATCAATAGAATTAGTCATATCTAATATATATATTAGATATATTACTTATAAAATAATAAAAAATTAAAACTGAACTTCTCTATTTTGTTCAGGAAAGAACCATCTAAAAGATAAATAATATGGTTTTGTTTCACGTAAATCCTTATCTAACATTGTTAAGTTTGGTCCAGCATCTACAATTGTTTGTATTTTATTTGTTCCAAGCGCATATGCAAAATATTGTAATGTAGATATATCACCAGCAAAACCACCATTTAAACCAATATAAACATTGTCATAATTTTGTTTAGGTACTCCTTTTAAAATATGACTTCTTGTCATCATACCATTAATAAATATATCTAATTTATGTTGATCACATCGAATAATAACATTTATCCACTTTCTAATTGGAATATCTCCAATAATAATTTCTTCTTTTGGATTTTCAAATGTACTCATTATAAACATTAGTTCTCTATAATTTGGTCCAATATATAATCCAGGACCATTATTTGGTGTCATTATTCCCTGTGCATCTGCTTGATCACTACCCTTACTAAATACATGTTTATATTGATTTGTAGATGCAGATGAAGAGGTAGATAATGGTGGTTCATCTACCCATAACCATACAGACCATGTAAATTCTAATCCATCACGCTGATTTTTAGAACGTAAAATTGGAATAGACCCACTAGTATTTGGATCTTGTGCAACAACAACTAACTGATTAGCTTTCATAGTTCCATTAAGTAATACTGGATCACTAGAATAGCTAAATATCGAAGCTAATATATATGATCCAATACGTAATAAGATAACAAAAACAAAGACAACTAATATTAAAAATGCTAATTTTGCAATCATACTATTTGATTGTAAAAACTGACGTGTACCTTGTAAATACTTTTTATTTTGAAAAGTATTCAATTCACTAGCTACAGATGAAATTTTTTCACTATTCATATCTTATATATATATTATATAAATATAATGTATATTGCTCAAATTTATCTAAATTAATTAAATAGAAATACTTCCTTTCTCTTTATTATCTACTAAATATGAAACCTTGAGTTTATATTTCTCAAAGAACCCAAATATACCACCAGAACCAGGACCATCTTTATAAATATTGTATGCTTCTTGAGGATTTAAAGGATATGCAAAATATTGTAAATTAGAGGTCCATCCATCAAATCCACCAGCAGGAGTAATATTAATATTTGATGTTGCATCAACTTTTGCAACACCAGGTAATACACATGTTCTTACTAATTTTCCATCAATATATAAATCTAGAGTTCTACCATTTAAGCTAACAATTAAATTAACCCATTTCTGTAATGGAAAGTTTCTAATAGTACATTCATGTGGTGTACCATTTGCACCACCAACAGGAACATCTGCAGCAGTAGATGTTGTTGGTACAGCAGCACTACCAGTTTGTGGAGCTGGTGGAGTGGATCCACTTGTTGGATATGTTGTAATGCTTACATTAATATTGTTTTCATAAGGCGCTAAAGTAATTGAAGGATTTGAAATACCAGCTCCACCACGAATTAGTAGTGGTTTAGTTTTTGATAAATCTACACCCCAATCATTAACATAAAACCATATTGAATATGCGTAATTTGCAGCACCTTTATTTGTTGGTAACTTTGAACCTTCAATAACAATTGGTTTTGTTGCTGCTTCTAATTTGCTAAGATGATAATCTTTTGCTGATAAATAACCATATACAAGATATATCACAACAACAACTATAACTAAGCCTAATACTGTTTTAAGATTTCCAGCTAAACTCATTAATATAATATAACTTAAGAAATTTTTATTATTGAATAAGAACCTTAAATATAATTTAAATCATTAAATTAAAATTATATTATTTATTATTCATTATTCATTATTCATTGCTTCAATTTGTCCACGAGATAATACTTTATCATAATATACAATATCTCTTATTCCACCATATATACCATTTGTTGCTCCAGCTGTCATTTTATCATAATACATTACTGGAGTAATGTTAATGTTTGAAGAAACTAATTTTCCATTAATAAAAATATCTAAAGTTCCACCACTATAATTAAATACAAAATTATTCCATTTTTGATATGGTATATTTTTCAATTCATATATTTTAATTAATTCTTTTACTAAAACAGTGTCTCTTGTTGTTTGTGCAAAAAATTCTATTTTATTTTTATTAAATATTATTTTTAATATATTTCCATAATTTAATAATGTTGTAGGTTTATTATATGCTTCACTAGTTGAAGCTGGTTGTGGATTTATCCAAATCCATGAAGATAGTGCATAATTATAATTAAATGTTGATTTTTTATTTAACTCTAAATCATTTAATTGAGATTTATGATTTTGAAAAACACCTAAATCTGTTTCTTTATTTGTATAAATTGGTCCTTTTTTTATTAAATCACCATCTATACTAGTAACTTTTTTTATTTGTTTAAATAAGAATGGTACTAATATACGTAATCCAATTAATAAAGCTTCTATTAATAATATAATCCATGTAGTTGACTTTGTTAAACCAATTTGATTTTTAATATAAGTAATAAAGTCTGAAAATAAACAAGGAATATAAAAAATTAATAATTTTAAGAAAAAGATAAATGATGATTTATTTTCACTTTTCTTAAAAAGATCTTTACTTAAAGCATATATTACTGATAATAAACCAATTAATATGACAATATTTAAAATATTAATAATTAAAGTTAAAGACCAAGGCGTATGAATAAAGAAATATATTGTTACAAACAATAATCCAAAAAAGACAAATAATACTATAAATAATTTTATTACTGTTTGTAAAAATTTATTTGGAATAACATTATTAAATTCTGGTATAAAAGTTAATATTCCTATAACAAATGCAATTAATCCAAATATAGAAATACCAGCAAATACACCCCATTTATTATCTTTATATATATATTCTAACGTATTTCCAGAAGGATCTACTGTTAATTCTTTTTCCTTCTCTAAAGGATTAAAATAACTATACATTATTACTAAATTTAGTATGTAGAATAGTGCTGCTTGTAACCAAATTATCTTAGCACATGGTGGTTTACTTTTAGCTTGTGTATATGAATAAAATATGTAACAATTATAGACATATAATAGTATTGTTAAAAATATAGGTAAATCATTATAATTTTTTCTCTCTATATCTTTGCTTTTTATTCCTTTAAAATAATATACTAAAAAGCAAGTAATATATAAGAAAAATGAAAATAAAAATTTAAAATTTATAATATCTTTACCACAAGTATTATCATTTATATCAAATTTAAGATTAACTTTCATATTATATTAAAGTTATATAATATTTATAACATAGATTCCATCGCTGTTTTTTTTCCATGACAATTTCTACATAATGCTTCTAAATTATTAATATGATTGTCACCCCCTCTATCTAAACGAACTTTATGATCAACTTCAAACCATGCAGGTAATTGTATACTACAATGTGCACATTTCCAATCTTGATTAGATGCTACAAACTTCTTTTTTGTCTCACTAACACATCGTTTTGTAGAATTTTTTGAAGGCCCAGAATTATTTCTTTCTCCATAACCAAAATTTGGTATAGGATTATTTCCTCCACTATTCATCATTCTATGTTGTTGTGGAGTATAATTAGAATTATAATTAGAATATTTTGAGGAATAACTTAAAATTGGAGAGAGAAGATCTCCACTTTCTTTATCTATAGGTAAATATTTAACAAATCTATTTGCATGTGAAAATAAACTATGACTATGTTCCGGATATTTTTTAACAAAAATATATAGTGAAAGACCTAAAAATCCATAAAATGCCATTTGATAGTATTTTTTCCAACTTTTTATTATTTTTAAATATTTTCCATCATGATATACATTTATTACTAAAAACCCGGTTATTATTAATATAAATAATTCTAGTCTCATTATATAATTATTATATAAATTATAATTGTATAATCATTTTTTTCTTGACTTTTTACTTTTTGTACGTTTACTTTTTGTGCGTTTACTTTTTGTGCGTTTTGATTTAATTTTTTTACTATTTTGTTTCAATAAATATATATCTAATTTTTTATTTTGTATAGGGGTATTTAATTCTTTTAAATCTGAAATTAATTCTGATAAATTAATTGGTTTATTTGCATATCTATTACTCAAACAATATTTAATTATTATATTAGCTACAATAATTTGTTGTTGTTTATATTTTTTACTTACATTAATTTGCATAATAATTGGAATATAAGCCATGATTAACCCATATACATCAACATTTTTTGAAAATACTTCTTCAAAATATTTATTTTTATTAAAAGTTTTTGTATTAAAATCAAGATATTTCATTAGTACAGTTGCACAATATGAAGTTAATAAATATTCTAATAAGTTAATTTGTATTGGTATATTCATTTTATTTAATCTAAATATATTTAATAATATATTTTTAGATATAAATTTTTCATGACCTTCACCATATTGTGATGTTAAACTATTATAATATGTTAACATTAATAATTGTAACTCTTTGAATAAAATTTTAGAATTTTTATTTATTATATTATTTTGTAAATATACAGTTAAAAAATTATCAAATATACTACCAAATAATATTCTAGAAAAAGGACTATTAAATAAAATCATACGATTGTGTAGTATATCTGGAATTATTTGTTCAGGATGACTAATTCCAAGTTCTCCAAAATCAATTATACGTATTAAATTATCATTATATAACATATTATCCCCTTTAAGATCAAAATGATATACATTAAAATTATTCATTGGAATAATACCATTAATAAGTAAATTAATTAAAATAATATTAATATTTTCAATTGGTACAATATTATTTATAAGAATATTATGTAAACTTTTACCACCATATGGCATATTAATAATTTGCAGTTTCTGCAAATTACTATTTATATTTTCACGATCAATATTCCCAACTATTTTCAAAATACTGTCACATAGTTCTAAGTTATTTTTATCTTTTTCAGTCAATGCTGATGGTGTACATTTATTTTGGTCTGATAATAGAAAATAGTTTTTATAATTTGGTATTTTCTCAAGATATCTTTTTACTCTCTGAATTTCATTCCATTCTTTATTAGAATCAAAAACACTACTTAATTTACTTATTCCACTAGTTCTTTTTTTTGAGTTATTACATCGTAATGCTGGATTAAATACACAACCATAACCCCCAGCACCAATAACTTCTCCTCCATATTTATTTCTTGTTTTAGTTAAACTCATTATATATATATAAATATTAAATTATAAATATCATTCCTTTCTATAGAGTGTAATTGATACAATAATTAATAATGTAATAAGTGCAATATAGAAATATTTCTCTCTCTCTTTAATTTTATTTTTGATATGAACTTCTTTTGGTTCATATAATTTGTAGTAGTCATGTAATGCTTCTTCTAGACTTTTTTCTGGAATATCGAGAGAAATATTAACTTGATTGTGAATATAATACATCCATTTAATAAATGAGTCTCGAGAATCAAGATATGGTGTTACCGGATATTTGTCTAATAATCTACTAAATGAATTACCCATATCTGCTATTGGAATAAATATTGGTAGATTTTGAATAAAATCATAATATTTTTTTTTTGATGTTTCATTTGGATGTAAAGGATAATTTAATGCAATTGTATGTAAAACAAACCAATAATGAGGACCCCAAATTTTTGGATCTAATGCCATTACATTAAATAGATATAAAAAGATACTATAATAAACATATAACGGATGAAAGAATATAATTTTTGTAATAATTGTGGAAAACACGGACATTTATTTCATCAA
>CERI01063288.1_pt1 | contig 16620 bp, 9 predicted proteins | sample 350261 | NCBI WGS metagenome assembly CERI01 (sample SAMEA2620979, study PRJEB7988) | marine metagenome | isolation source: saline water (ENVO:00002010), including
CTCTCGCTTGTTCTGCTTGTGTTTGTGCTGCTCGTGCTTGTTCGGCTGCTCGGTCTCTGGCAGTTGCTGAATTCATCGCAGCTGCTCTTGCTTGATTCACCCTCTCTTGGATTATTCTTTCTCTGTCTAATAATTCCCGTAAAATTCGTTCTGCTGTATTTGTATTTTGATTTGGTAATCCATTTTGATTTAAGTTATTGGAATAATCATTGAAAAAATTATCAAAATCATTGTCAAGATTATTATTCATCATTTGGTCTCTTCTAGTTCGGATCGGAATCTTAGATCTTATCGCATCTATTTCCGCTTTCTGACGTTCTAAATAATTCTTTAACAATTGTTTTTTATATTTTTCTCGGAAATCTTCATTATCTTTGTATTTTTCATCCATATCACGGAGTTCATCGTAAAAATCATCTTGGCGCTCTACAAAATAATCCACCGCTCTTTTATGTCTTTTGTCTTGAGCTTGATTTTTTGACTTTTTCAAAATTTCCTTAATTTGAGCGTCATCGTAACCCAAAAAACTTTTCAAATAAGAAGACAGCGATTTTTTACTTTCCGGATTCTCGGCATCTTCATGATTTTCATAAATAATCTGTGGTGTTCCATTTTCCACATCATCATCGTCATCGTTATATCTTTTATAAACAATAGTATTATTCGGTTCAATGTAAGGATAATATCTGTTATCTCTAATTTGACTATACTTATCATTTAAATTCATAGGTGGAGCAATTCCATAATCAAAATTGTTATTATCATAATTATCAAAATTATTATAATTCAAATTATTTCTGTCTTTTTTTAAATCAGCAATACGCAATGGAGGCTCAATTCCTTTATCTATACTTCTATTTACAACACTCGGTTGCATAGAACTCTCCTTTTTAGTCTGTGATTTTAAATCAGTGATTCTCATAGGAGGAGAAACTCCCGAATCAATTTCAGAACTGCTGGTTTTAATACTTTCCAAAATTGAGTCATCATCTTGATTCAATGCTTCTTGTGTCTTCACAACAGATGAGGAAACCATTTCGTTTTTCTCGATTGTACCAATTTCCTTTTCCATTTTCTTTTCTATATCTTCTTCATCTTCTTTACTTTCCTCTTTATTTACAACTTTTGATTCCATCTGCTTTTCGGGTTCATTAAATTTAGATGTAAGTTCCTTGATAACATCAAAATATCCCTTTTTAGGAATAGATTTGATTTTCTTCTCTTTTGAAGGTTTATCTTTCACATCCGTATCTGAATCTGAATTATAATCTGAATCATAATCTGAATCATAATATGAATCATAATTTGAATCAAAGTCCGAATCATAGTCCGATTTTGACTCTTTTGTGTCATTTTTCTTAGAAGATGATCTCAAAGATTTTTTGTAATTCGGATTATTATTTTCAATAAAACTATCAATTTCTTTGCGTATAGGAGATTTTTCAACGTGGACTATTCTAAAGTTAGAGCAGTCCTTGCCAACCTTCGACGATTTATCAAATCCATTTTCGTCAATTATACGTAAATATTCGTCAATTTTCACAAGAATTGGTGTGAATTTGCTTTCATCGTATCTCTTCCTTTTTTTTAAGTGCTTGATTTTACGAAGTATCTTTACTTTGTAGTTCATACCATTTATTTTCATGGAATCTTCCCCTCTCAATGACTTACAAGATATATATCTTTTTTGAAATAATGATTCAATTTTTTGAATAATATCAATTCTTTTCTCAAGAATAGACCTAGAAATTTTCAAATTTTTATCTTCTTCATCACTGGAATCTTTCTTATGAGATTTAGATTTAGATTTAGAAATTTCTTTAATAGAAATTTTTTTATTCCCAATATCTCCAATTAAAAGTTTTTCCAATGGTGTTAGACGTTTTTTCTTTGATTTGTTTAAATCATTCACCTTATCTTGTTTTGACAGTGATTTTTTTTTCTTCTTAGTTTGTAAACCTCCAACAAGATTTTTCACATTTCTTATTTTATAATCTCCAATAAAACGAGTAGACTGTTTTGATAGATATTCCAACTCTGTTTTATAGATTTCAATTTCATCTGGAGATAGTCCTGATTCTTGTATTTTCTCTGCTAGGAAATCAACTCGTTTTCTTTTTTCTAATATTAGAACCTTTCTATGTCCAATATTGTGATTGTAGATATATCCCAAAAGTTCTACTTGGAGGTCAGATATACCTACTTTGATAACTTTGAAATCAGAACATTCTCTACCAATAGATTTATGAAGTTCAAATTCAGCATCATCATAGTCTTTCACAACTTCTGACATTTGTTTCACATAATTTGAAAAAACGCTTTCATCAAGACCTCTGTTTCGCTTTAAGAGTTTCAATAATTTGTAGATTTTTCGTTTAAAGTCTATATGATAAGCCTGATCGTAATATTTGCAAGATTTGATACGGTCACGAATTAGTTCTTGTATTTTCGTAATAAAATGATTTCTCATAAGATATGTTTTTTGAGATACAGTTTTAAAAAAACTGTTACCTCCCATTGAAGATTTTTTCTTCAATGTTTTAAAAATATACATTAAAATAAAGATATGTATTTTTTTTAGGCATCAAAAAATGCATTGAAAGTAGTGATTTTCTAGTTTTAGTTTTGTAAATAGGTTTTTTAGTTTATGGAATATGCCCTAAATAGTTACGAGCTAATTTCTCTCTTCTGGATTGAATATCTTTTTCAGCAATATCAATTTTTTCATTACGAATATCATCCTGGTTTTGCACCCCCCAAACTCCTCGGAAGAATTTATTGGTCTTGGGATAATTTTCTTGGACGGGTCTGGTATATTTCAAATCTTCTAAATCATCCATATCATCGTCAAGAGTAATCGTATCCATATAAGCCTTTAATACATCATCACCGTTTAAGTTCTGTGGAATGTCATCATCCCTTTTAAATGGTAATTCGTACATTCTCGGTTCATATATTCCATTTTTGTACTGCAATTCGGCATTTCTTATAGCATAGTTATTCACTCTTTGTCTATTTTCTTTTTCCTTTAACACGTCCTCCTTTTCTCTTTCTAAATTCAATTTTTCTTGTTCTATTCTTTGTTTTTCTTCCTTGATGAGTTCTTGTCTCTTTTGTTCTAATTCTCTCTGAGCGATTTTTTCTTTTTCATCATTCAATAAATCTTGTTTTTGCTGTTCTAATTTTCTTTGTTCTTGTCTCATCATTTCATCTTTTAGTTCTTGACGTTGTTGTTCTATCATGTTTTGTTCCTGTTTATGAATGTCCTGTCGTTCTAAATCTAATTTGTTTCTTTCCATCTGTGTTATGGTTTCCGAAACACGGTTCTGTTCCATATTTTCATAATTCTTCTCAAAATCTTTGCGGTTTTGTAAAAGACTTTGAACGTTATTTTGTAAACTTGGTACAATAGAATTTTCTTCATTTCCATTTCCATTTCCATTTCCATTTCCATTTCCATTTCCATTATTCCCATTCAAAATTGGTGTCTGTGTCTGAGGAGAGTATTGTTTATAATCAAAATTTCTATCATATTCTTCTTCGTCGTAATCATCATTATCATCAATATTATTAATATTATCAGCATCATCAGCATCATCAGCATCATCAGCATCATCAGCATCATCATCATCATTTATAATAAGATTGTTTCCTTCTTTATCCTCATCATCTTCATTACTTTCCGGTTCGTCATCATCGTCATATTCTCTTTCTCCATTTACATCTTCAAAATCGTCTTTATTTTCCATCACAGCATTATCGTCATAATTTACATTCATATTCACATTAGAATTATCTTCTTCTAGATTATTTACTTCTAAATTATCATTTGAATTATCATTTGAATTATCATTTGAATCACCTTCTAGATTATCTTTCTCTGTATTAAAAAAATCATCCTTATCCTGATTGAAATCAGTACTGTTAAAATCAGCCTTATCAAAATTTTGCGAAATATTTTTAACAATTCTTGGTTCATTCAGTTCATATACAATTTGGTAACCAAATTCAAACAGATATTCTTTGATATATTTTCTAATGGAAGAAAGAGAGACTTGTATCACTTGAAAATTCGCACATTTTTCTCCTGTTGCCAGTGACTGCATATATTCACTTTCATCAACTATTTTCACATATTTATCTATTTTTAAAAGAAGATAGTTGAAAATGCTTTCATCGTAATTGATTTTCTTTTTAAGTTCTTGAATTTTTTCTCTTATCTTAGGTTTATAATTTTTATACCGCACTTCAAAGGGCTTAGAATTCTTTAATTTTTCGCATTTATCACATCTCTCTTTAAATCTTTCTTCAATTTTCTCTATAATATTTTGTCTTTTTTCATAAATATCATCTGGCAAATAAGTAGGTACATTTTTAATTTCTCTATCTACTTCTTCCTGTGCACCTTTGTTATCATTTGTTGATTTATCAATATCATCATCTTCTGTCTCATTATTTGTGTCAATGAGTTGAGATATTGGTTTATCATCGTCATCATCTTTTTCAATTTCTTTATTTATCAAATTAGAAATAGGGAAGTCGTCATCTGGATCGTTATCTAGATCTTCACCTTTTATTTTTTCATCACCCGTATCATTTTTGAGGAATCTTTTGAAAAATCTTTCTAATGGTTGATTTAGCACAAGTTTTTCAAAAGGAGTTAATTTTCTTTTGTTTGTCTGTTTTTCTACTTCTCTTTCATCTTCTCTTTTATTTTTCAAATAACCCTCACTAGGGTCTCCTCCATTATAACCTCCAAATATTTTTGGTTTCAAATCGCTTATGGTAATATTTTTATCTCCAACAAATTTTGTTTTTTTATGAATTAAAATTTCTAATTCATTGCGATAGAGTTCTTCTTCGTATTTAGGGAGTTTACTGTCTCTTATCCTATCTGCCAAGTAATTAATTCTTTTCTTTTTATCTAAAATGAGAGACTTTCTATATCCTATGTTATTAATATAAAGGTATCTCAGTAACTTTGCTCGCAATTTAGATGCACCAACTTTCACAACTTTGAATTTAGAACAAGACAGACCGATTTTTTTATGTATTAAGAATTGAGTCTGATCTAATTTATACACCTCGTCTGAAATATGTTTAACTCTTTTAGAAAATACACTCTCGTCAAGTCCTCTTTCTTTGTATAGTTTTTTGAGTAGAAGTGACATATTTTTTTTGAAAGTAATATAATGAGGTTTTAAAGGAGACTTAGTATCATTATTTATATTACATGATACCAATCTTTCTTTGTAAAGTTTTTCTATATCACGTATGAAATTTATACGGAGTTCATATACTTTTTTTGAAACAGTTCGAAATTCACCTCCCGTATTTTTAATTTTCTTAAAAGAATTTTTCAATTGCATATCCAATAATTAAGAATATGTATTTTTTCAAAAAAAAAGTTATAAGGACAAAGTGTGTATGAAAATATTATTATTAATAATTGTCATAAAGATATTATAATGTCCTTTGTAGAAAAATTTAATTCATCCCTTCACGATTTTATTGCTGATCTCAAAAAGTTTGATTTCGTAAGAAAAGACGTGGAAAATTTGGAGACCTATATTGAAGTCACGAAGGTAAATTCTAAGATACTTATTCGTGGTTTTCAGGGCAGTTTGCTTCGTGATGTATTCGTTCAACATGTTTTGAAAAATGATTTGGAATACTTTTTGAATTACAATGTAGAGAGCGAGTCCGCACAGAGTGAAAAAATTCGTGAACTGGTGAAGAGACTTCAAAATATTCTCAAAGAAGCGAATCAATCTGGTGGTTTGGGAAATTCTGAAAAAATCTTTCATTGGTTGAAAGTTCTTTGTTTTTACGCGTATTCTGATCTTGGAATTGACCCAGCAGAAAAGTTTAAAAGTCTAATGGTGTAAATAAGAATAAAGCCGAAAAACAGAAAATTGGGAAAAAAGTATAAAAAAAGAACATGAAAATTTCAATATGATTCAATCTTCATATTCTTATAATCCTGAAATCAATATATTTTGGCATATTTACATAGATTCTGAACCTGAAAAAAGAAAATATGGGAGACAGATAGTAGCGAATCAGTTTCATAAGTTGAAAGAAAGTGGTTTATTTGAAAAATGTCATAAGTTATACATAGGATATATCAGTATACTACCATTTGATTTTGATTTTTTGAATCCAAATTCAAAGATTGAACTTTTATATCATGAGAAATACGGACACGAAGGGTTAACAATGATGCATTTAAAGAAGTATTGTGATGAATTTTTCAGAACAGATTCGCATATATTATATTTTCATAATCGCGGTTCTAGTCGTGGTCCAAGTCCTGCTTGTGAAGATTGGAATAAAATGATGGAGTATTTTTTAATAGAACAGTGGCAAATAACATCAAAAAAATTAATTACTCATCATACAGTTGGTTGTGAAATGTACGAAATACCTTGTCGTCATGATTCGAATAAAATGATTTATCATTATTCTGGAAACTTTTGGTGGTGTAATTCAAATTACGTAAAAATGCTTCCATATCCTACTTTTGAAGATAGATACAATCAATCCGAAATGTGGATTTTACAACCAGCAGGAAAAACCATAGAACTTAATAAATTTGCTGTGGAGCATCATACTTCTGAGACTATGTATGATTCTGGTATTATTGATATATACGTGGATTGTTATTCGGAACATTATTATGAGAATAGTAGTGAAATTCCAAGATATCCTCTAGATGAAAAAGATTTTTCATTTAATTTATGGAAACCCCTCTCTATCTCTAAAGATGAAAAAGAATTAATAAAAATTCTTGAGAGAAGAGAACAAGTTTTGAACCAAGATAAGAGCAAACACTCTACATCAAAAGGGTATGGGATAATGATAGAGCTAGGGTTGCAGTATTCAAAATTTTACAACTATAAAAAGGCAATATATTGGTTTGAAAATGCTGAGAAACAAGCTATTAAATTCGACGAAAGTAATCAATGGTCTATATTTCAAAGACTTATTTTTCCTCTTATAACATTAAATGAAAATGATGAAATCATAAAAACGAAAACGCTATTATCAAATTTAGGATCTTTACAAGATTATCATATACGTAATGTATCTTCTCCTCAAATATTTAATCAATCATTCCACTTTGCGTATTTAGATGTGAATCCTAAGATTATGTTAGAACCATATACCATATTGCAAATGCGGTCCTTTCCAAAAATAACTAGAAAACAAACATCATTTACTCAAAATAAAGTAAAAAGAGTAGGTATTTTAAGCAAATCTATAAATCCAGATGATACATTTCACGAAGACAATTTTTATAATACTTATCGTAAATTAAATGAGAATTCAGTATTTCAAGTAATATTTATAATAGTTGGCAAATCAAATGAAATAAAGTTTACACAAGATACCCTGTATCTTCCGGATATTCGTTCTATTCAAGAGGTTGATATGGCTCAAGATATAATTTTGAAAATAAATTTAGATATACTCGTTTTTCTTGACGCTCACATTCATTCAATTCTAAATTTTGTGTTGTTCTCAAAATTAGCACCAATTCAAGTTTGTGCTTATAACCATCCAGTGACTTCTGGTATTCCTTTTAATCTAGTCGATTATTTTGTATCTTGGGAATTAGCAGAATCAACAAATTCCCACTTCCACTATACTGAAAAACTATTAATGATACCCAAGACATCAACTTATGAATATTATCTTCCTAGGAATATAAATGGTATTTCTAATATAACAGGTAAAAAATGGAACCATCTAACACAAGATGATCTCAAAGAATTATATCCCAATCTATCTCCTCATTCAAATCATAAAACGAACTGGTATTTTTGTGGAGAACCTTGTTATAAATATCATCATACCTTTGATAAAATCATAGAACAAATACTAACTTATGACCTGAATGGTATTTTTATTATGATAGAAGACACGAAATTACTTTCTCATGCGGAGGTTGTTATGCGAGAACGAATACAGAAAATTAAGAATTCTGAGCGAATAATTCGGGTTCCAAAACCGTCTCATGATATTTTGATGGCTTTTTATAATTTAAGTAAGGTTATTTTGGATCCACCCTATTTTGGTTCAGATAAGAAATCTTTTGAAATATTTGAAGTAGGAGCACCAGTTATAACATATCCTTATAAATATCTTGGAAGTCGTATAATATATGGATACTATAAATACTTGGATATAGATGATTGTATCGTAAAAGATATTGAAGATTTTGCGACTCATGCGGTAAATATTGCAAATGGAGATAATTACGCAACACTTAAAGAAAAAATCTTACAAAGAAACAAAATGTTATTTGAAAATCAAGAATCTATAAGATCATGGATTAACATATTCACACAAATGATTCAAAAAAACACTCACGAACGGTATTCATAAATCTCAATCTCAAAAACACAAAACTTTAACAAATAACTTAAAAAACAGAAAATGAAAAAAAAAATTAAAATTTAAAAAATTTTTTTGGATTATTTTAGTAAATTTTTTCATTTACATAATCCCATCGTTTATCAGTTTTTTCGTAGCAGTTTTCTTTGGCGTTGTATTCACAAATAACACCGTTATAGACCCATATATCTGAACCATTTAAATTCATGAGTTCAAAATCAACTTCTTCATAATCGTAATTTTTCGTATCTTTCCCATTTATTTTTTTCTCGCTGATTTCGACTTTTTCTTTTTTTTCCTTTTCCCCCTTTTTTTCACCTTCCTTTATATTTTTGGTTTCTTTTTCTTCGGAATCTTTTGATTCTTCAACACCCCCCATATATTTTTCAGCATGAACTTCTTTTGATTCATTCTGAATGATTCGTTGGATGAGTTCTTCTTTTTTACCTTTGGAAGAGAGACCAGATTTTTGAAGAATTTCTTTAAGTTCATTAACTTTCATTGATTTGTATTGTTTGAGTTTATCTTCCTCGGTAACGAATGACTTGAAGAAATGGATAAGAGATTGAATATTTTCTTCTTTATTTGTTGAAATCTTGATGTTGTGGAACGTAAGAATTTCATGAATTTTTTTAATTGAAAGGACCTGAATCTTACTTTCTGTAGGTTTTTTGATCATCCACCATTTTTCTTCTTCCTTTTCTCCTTTTCCATCTTTTTCTTCTGTATCTTCTTTTTCTTTTTTTTCTTCTTTACCATCTTTTCCATCTTTTCCATCTTTTTCTAATTTTTCTTCTTCTTCTTCTTTTTCTTCGGGAACAGTTTTTCCAGGGATTATTTCTTCAATGACTTTTTCAGAAACTTTCACTTCAATGTTATGAATATTGTCAATGATGTTTTGTTTGATTTCAACTAATGTTCCTTGATAGTTTAGGTTGTTCTTCTTCATAAATTCAAGTATTTGTGATTTATTCATTTTTCGAACCTCCGTCTTGGATGTCATATTAGTAATCGTAGTCAAATATGTAAAATCAGTCGTATTTTAAAGTTAAAGATTTTGTTCTGTATATAAACGTACCTTTTCTAAATGTTAAAAGAAATCATTTTTTTATTTATGGAGTGATTTTTGATTTATGTCTGTGTTTTCTTGTTTAATTCAGATAAAATTCATGATGGAATGGTTTTTTTTAATTTTTTTATTTGTGCCTTTTAGTTTTGAAACCTTATATTTTCTATTGAAAACTTTTTTAGTTTTGGATTTTTCTCCTATACTCAATACTGACAATGGATCTTTGTTAACTAAATAAATATGCAGTTTTTCTCTATTTTTACACATGTTTTTTTTATTTTCTTGAATTTTGTCGAGCAGGCACTCATTTGATTCATACAAATGATAAATTGATGTCCCTGGATTAAAAACATGAACTTCGTGTAGTGCGTTTCCTAATTTACTTGATAACAAATCAATGCAGTATCTTCCACCTAGTGAATATCCTGTTAAGACTATTTTGTAGTTTTTTGAATAATATAAGATGATTTGTTCTAATTTTTTATATATTTGTTTGTAAAAATTACGTTTTTTTTCGTCGCCTTTTACAAGATAATAACATGATATTATGTCTCCATTTTCTGGAAATACCAAATCAGTTCCTTTTAAAGATAGAACGACTTCTTTATCTGATTCATTTATATAAGTACAGTACTCTCTAGGGCAATTATCTTCCAATATTTTATAGTCTCTTAATTCCTTAATATTCATATCAACTTTTCTTGTTTTAGAAAAGAAATATTTTACCCTTTTTGATGAGCTTTCCATTCTACGTTTTGGGAAACTATGTGCTGCCAATAAAGCATATACTTTGTATTTTTTTTGTGTTTTATTATTATTCATTATCTTTATTGTTATTTTTATTATTTACCGTTTTACAAAAAATTTAAAAAAGCATAAGAATTAGCATAAAAATGATAAAGTATAAGTCTAATAGTAAAATACATACTAATGTATTAAAATGAAAACATCTTCAAAGTTATTTGGCGGTTCTCATATTTTACATATGACTTCTCAGGAAGAAAAAAAAGAACTTTTAGAGCATATTTTTGTGAATACTGGAGTCGCATTACCTGAAAAGACTAAGCAGTATAAACTTCTTTCTCAGTCTAATTTCCCAATTTTGAAAAAGGGTTATTATGCTCTGGCTGTACCTGATGATTTGGAAATTTACATATATTTCACACGTCATAAGGGTCGTCGTATGTGTTATCTCATATGTAGAAAGCTAACGCCAGGTCATATTCAGCCAAAAATTTTGGTGATATTTCCTCAATGTGGAGACGATGATATTTATGATGGAACGCTTATAGAAGCAGTTCGTGTACGTGCAAATGATGAAAAGTTCTTTATATTGGCTACGGATTTACTTTGGCGAAATGGTTCTAAGAACACACACGAGTCATATATTAAAAGATTGGATGAATTGGGGAAGATAATAAGTTCTGAATTGACAGAGAATTTTTCAAAGTTTCCATTTCGAATTCAACTAGTAAGTCCTTACGTTCATTTGAATTTGTTGGAGAGCAGATTGAAGAACTTGCCTTACAAAGTAAATCGTGTATTGTTCTATCCCGAGAAACGTAAACACGATAGTCTATATTATCCTTTGGATTCATCAGTGTGTTAAACAATGTGTTAAACAATGCGTTAATCAATGCGTTAATCAATGCTTAAAAAATAATGTATTATTTATAACATGGCTGATTATTTCTTTGCTCGGAATGCTTTATCTGAGTCATGTATAGCAGATATTTATGCTTATATGGCTCGTTCAGTATCTAAAAAAAAATTTGGTTTGACGGGTAATCGTGTGAATCTGAAACATAAAAATAGATATGATATTTTCGTTTCTTCTGAAAACGTATTGCGAAGCATCGATACAAATGTTTTTGAGAAATGGTCTGGGGTTGTAAAGGATAAATTACAACGTGAAATAAAATATCGTGAGGATTATAAAGTTGGAGTTTACGAGGGAGAAGATCAAAGTTTTTATAACATTCATACAGATGATGCTCGTGAGACAAAGTATCGTAGCGTTTCAATGGTTCTTGCATTAACACCACCGGACCAATATGAAGGCGGATGTCTTGAATTTCCTGATTTTGATATGTCTATAAAATTGGAATATAATACAGCGATCTTTTTCAAGTCTTCTCTTCGTCATAAAGTAACAAATGTCACAGGAGGTACTCGTAATGTTTTAATTAGTTTCTTTTTTGATGAAGAAGGGGGTCGTTTAAAAGAAACATTAAAGGCTCAAAATGATATGAGAACATTAAAACATTACACACCTATAATGTATAGAGATATAGCCGCCGCACAAAAAACTGTAGAAAACAAAGTAGATAAGAAATTAGATTTAGATTATAATGATAACTGTGGTCATCCATGGACGAATCGTGATTCAAGTTGGTTCGTAGATAATAATTCTGATATACTAATCATTTCTTTTGCTGGATTTGGAATGCCTAATTCAAAACCCACTTTTATATTTCATAATTTTCTGAAAGCTTTTTCTGATGTAGACCAGTTATTTGTACGAGACTTGTATCAAAGATGGTATTTGGATCGTATAATGTCATTTGATGGGGATAAACGAAGAGACATAATGGGAGTGCAGAATATACAACGTTGGTTACAAAGTTTTATTCAAAATAAGAAATATAAAAAAATATTGGCTATTGGATGTTCTTCTGGAGCTTATGCCGCAATGCTATATTCTCATTTATTAAATTTAGATAAGTGTATTGCCTTTGCTCCTCAAACTGTTATAAATGAAGCCGGTCGTCGTGAAATTGGAGATACCCGTTTTCCCAAAACATCAAACTACATACAGAGATTACTGTGTGATACAGAAAACTTCCCGTATTTAGACTTGAAAAATATAAGTCATGATAATATAGATATCCATTATGGAGAGCATTCGGAAAGTGGAATAGATGCTCGTCACGCCAAAAGGGTTTCATCATATTGTAATTTGTATCCACATGATTCAAAACAACATATGATTGCTTTAGAATTACGGAACTCAGGAATGTTAAAAATTATAATTTCTAGTGCTATTATGGAATTGCGAGAAATGATTCGCAATGATAAGAAATCTCGCTCCAGAGAGTACGATAACATCAAATCAAATGAAGAATTTGGCTCTGATTCGTTAGAAGATTTAGAAGATAAAAGTGATGTTGACCGGGAAGAAGAAATGCGTCAAAAAGAGAAAGAAAGGGAAGAGGTAGAATACCAAGAAATGATTAAAAAACTTCCTAAAAATGTGCTGGGTGGAAATCAAAAAAAAAGTGAATTTAAAAAGAAAGTTATAGATGCTCCCGAAGGAGCATTAGGTGTAAAACCTCCCATCTTCGTGAAAAAAGAAACATCTAAGGCTGATGACAAAAATCTTTTTGTTAGCAATGAACAATCTCAGGATCCAAGTCTATTATCAACAGAAAAAAAATAAAAAATCCAAACAAAAACTAAAACCAAATAAAAAAATTATATAATTTTATGAATGAGTTGGTATATGAATTGTTTTCAGGCGTGGGTTTCTGCAATCAATTGTTTTCATTAGAAACTGGTATTTATTTATCAAATATCCTAGAAAGAAAACTAATTTTATTAATACGCCACCCTCTTTGTCATATTGGTAGATGTTCTTGGAACTACGGTAGATTCACAGATTTTTTTGAGCCTTCTATATTTGATGAAATTCTTCCATATGGATATGAATTTTACTATTATCAATCTATACCCAAGTTGTACGAATTTAACGGTTTAGAAGAAGAAAGTGAAAGGATGGATTTAAACAGTAGATTTTCTCATGTTGGATTCATTGACAAAGATTTAGATAAGCCTCAAAATAGTCATTTAATTAACAAATTTTTACACGGAAGAACTAAGTTTGTTTTTGATAAAAATATGTATAAAAAGAAGTATCTCATTGTGGATAAAAGTAATGCCGCAAGATGCTTTTCAAATTTTTTCACGACAAAAGAAAATTATAAACTTATGTGTCGCATTTGTCAATGCTTTACTCATTTTAATCCTTATATTGAAAATTTAATACGACTCATAAATTTTGATTCAGAAGATACATTGGCAATTCATTTTCGTTTTGGTGATCGTAAATATTCTACAAATGAAGTAGATAAGAATAGTCTTATGAAATACGATAGATTCAGAAAACAAGTGCATAAATTAGTTCCTAAATCAAGAAAAGTGTATGTGATGGCTGATAGAAAAGATGCTTTTTTTTTGAAGAAGTTATCTGAAGAATGTGAAGTCATTTATGTAACGGACTTAGTAGAAGAGGTTATTGGAACCGTCCAGCGCAATATCGAATTGATTCAGTTCATATTGGAAATGAGTATATGTATAAAATCTTCCTTATTTGTAGGTTATGAAGGCTCTACAGTTTCGCACTTTATTCATTATAATCATTTTTTAAAGGGGAGTCAATGTTATGAATATACTGAGAGAAGTATAGATCATCGCCAGCCATATTCATGGAATTATCATAATGTATGCGGTCCAAGTATAGTATGGAAAGTATTTTTTCCAGATAATATTATGGAGTCTATGCCTAAAATAATAACTCTTACAAATGATGGTTACATGCGTCTTACAGAAAATTTACTTATTTCTATGAAGAAATTAGGCATCGCCCACAAACTAAAGATTTACTGCATTGGAAGTAAGTGTTATGATTTTTTCAGAATGAATCATCCATATAACGAGATCGTGAACTTAGAAGCCGATCAAGAATTAAGTAAATTTGTTGAGTATCGTTCTTTACAAAATAAAGATATTGATGGTAAAAAGAAATGGGCTAAAATAACATCTTATAAAATTCATGTAATTCACTTAGAACTCATTCAAGGAAATGATGTTATATTTACAGATGGTGATATTGTTTGGTACAAGAATCCCATACCTTATTTGTTAAATAATATTGGTGATTATGAATTATTAGTACAAAATGATGAAACAGAAGAAAAGAAACGTATGTGTTCTGGATTTTTCTTATTAAAATCTAATGAGAATACCATCAAATTTACTGATGTGAATAACATTAATATGAGTCATTTTCCCAACGACCAACAATATTTACGTTCAGTCAAATCAAATCACAAGTTTTTACCATTAGATCTATTTCCGCATGGTCTTCATTTTAGACAGAAAAGACCCGAGGAACCATACATCGTTCACTTCAATTATGATGTTGGATTTCAAAAGATTGAAAGAATGAAGCGATTTGATGCTTGGTATTTAGATAAAATAGGAATGACAACTTATGATCCTAACTCTTCCAAACTCAATGCTTACTTACAAATACGTAACATCAAAGTAAAACAGGGCTATTTAACTGACGATTTTCAAGCCTACTGTGTATTTGATAAAGAATTCAAACATATTTTAAAAGATATTTTGAATAAGGAAGATGAATATCGTAATGTTCTCCAAATAGGATTTTTAGCCGGACATTCCGCTGAGTATTTCTTGAGTTTGAGTAATTTAATGAAGGTCACAAGTATTGATAGTGGTGATTTTCAAAGTGTACGTGTAGGACATAAATTTTTAACAGAAGAATATCCTGAACGTAGCGAATTACTAATTGGTAAAAGTCAAAAAATTTTACCAGAACTAGTTTCTAAGAAAATGAAATATGATATCATTTTAATCGATGGAAGTTTCTCAAAAGATGATGTGAAGTGTGACGTTGAATTATGTAAATTTTTAAGTCATCCAGATACACTACTTATTGTCAATAATGTAATGAAAAATAGAAAAATGGATAAATACTGGACGACAGAGTTCTCAGAACAATGGTATGACAAAACCAAAAACAACTATATTCAAGAAATATCACAATTAGATATAAGTGTCGGTCGTGGCATTGCTTTTGGAAAATACATCTAATCCCAAACCCAAAAACCCAAACCCAAACCCCAAAAACCAAAAAAATTATATTGTTAAAGATTAATGTTGTCTTCTTTCCAAATACTTGTTTTACTCTTTGTTGTATTATTAACTGTTGCTTTTGAATACTTGATTCAATTAAGAGATCTAGATGAAACAAAGGAGAATTTTTCCAATGTAGATTATATGTTGTTAGACAAATCTGGTGAATTAAACTTAACAAAATGTAGTCCAGATTGCTGTCCCTCTACATTTTCATGCAGCAATGGATGCGTATGTATTAATAACAAAGACCGCGTTCTTATGAGAAAACGTGGTAATAATACAGTAATTGCGTATGATATTACAATTTAAATTATCTTAAAAACCACCCATATATTTCTTTATTGTTAGGCCTCGGTATATGAATAGTTTGAGTATATTCTTTGTAAACATAACAATTTTCAAAATCCCAAATTGGGTCTTTGGTATTATCCAATGAAAAAATTGTAAAATGTGCTGTATTTACAAATAGGGCGAGTCTATTCATATATTCTTTAAGATGGTCGAATGATATAATTTCTTTACTATGTTGTAAAATCCACTTTAGATGAATAACATCGTGTTTTTCTTTATCACGAATTCTCTGGATACCAAATATAAAGTTATCTATAACATACATTTCTATCTTTTTTTCTTTTTGCAAAACATAAAATTGATGGTAATCTACTTTTAAAAACGGATGGTAGTTATCTACAAAAAATATGTTCCAAAAATTCCTAAATCTACTTTTATCATCGGCATTTTCATCCCAACATTCAATGGTATTTATCTTAAATTCATGTGTATCTGAAATTGGTTTTGTATGAAATTTATACCAATAAAGTGAATATAATTTCGTAGATAATCCCAAATCTTTATCAGTAAAAAACAATCCAATATATTTTCGTGCAATAAGTTGATATCCAATTGTTTTAATAATTTTATTCGCAATACCAAAAGAACGGTGATATTCATTCACAAATAGATTATCCGCCAAGTATATAATATTTTGCTGATAACCTTTAAAATGAGAGACTTTCCATGACCTACAAGTAAGTGAACCTATTATTTCATTATTATAATAAGCTATTGAATACAAATGTTGTGAAGATGACTTGATAGCGCTCTCTCCAATTTTACTTAATTGTAAATTATTCAAATCTTCATATTTCTTTACAACAAACGAATAGGTTTTATCATTTAAATTACCCCCATTACCCCCATTACCCCCA
>CERI01055147.1_pt1 | contig 16614 bp, 25 predicted proteins | sample 350261 | NCBI WGS metagenome assembly CERI01 (sample SAMEA2620979, study PRJEB7988) | marine metagenome | isolation source: saline water (ENVO:00002010), including
CGTAAAACAAATAATCAAATACTTAATGAAATATATAAAAATTTCGAGAATAAAGGATTAAAGAATAAAAGGTAATAAGTAAATATATAGATGGAAAACCCTCGTGTTTTATTAAACAATCATATTCATTCAATTAAGGGGTATGCAGACGATAATAAAAGATGGGATAATTATATAGTTTCTTCTATTATAGAAGGAATAAACTATACTATAATGGATTACATTAACATTTATAGAAATGTTAATGTAAATGAAAATGAGAAGATTATGTCTAATTTAGAAAAAGAATATTATCTATGTGACGAAGATTTTGTTAATACCGAATATCCGGAATTTTATCTCGAATCAAATAGAAATTTTCATGAAAAAGGTTTAATAATGTATATTTATGATAATTTTCAAAAAATTGAATCTACTAAACATAGACGAATTATGTTTTATTTTATGAACATTTTACATTTCGGTTTATGAGTTTTTCTGGTTCGGCTATTTGTTTAAGGTGTTTCGCATGATATGAAAAATCATAACCAAGAAAATGATTTTTTATTTGATCCGATATTGAAAAGGCATCCAATTTATTGGATACTTGTGAACACACCGATTTTACTTCCAATTCTAATAGTTTGTCTTCTTTCATTATAAAGTATTTCAAAGACTCATCCATTATACCATTCTTTTTCAATTTATCAAACATTTTATTTGATTCCCCGTTTGAAACATAAAAGTATTTTGGTGAATATCCCAATACGTGTATATGCTCAGGTTTATCAGGATCGTGAAACATCATCATTATTACACATATCACCAGTACCCACACTAACATGTTTTATTACTATTCAACATATTAAAAATATCTTTTATTTTGTGACAAATATTAAATAAAATATCTATATCGGTAAGTTTTTTAGGATCGATAATTTCAAGTTCCAATTGATATATAGTTGAGTCTTCTGAATCTTTATCTCTATTACCACCCGCACTCACTGTCCTATCTATGGATAAGTTTTTCCTGATATAAGAGTTGCGTTCTTTTACAACTTTTCTATCCCAATTATTATCATCGTTGTCATCTTCTTCGATAGGTGTTTCTCGAGAAACACTAAAACGGATATCAAATGGTGATCCTTGTAACTGTTTAAAATCGATGTTTTCGAGTCTTTCTTTAGTAATCAACGTATCTTCACCGGTTACAGTGTCTACCGTTAATCTTGTATTAATATCTTCTCGAGAATACACTTCAGATTTAGTCTCCACAATTCTTTCCCATCCGGAATATTCACCGAGACCTTTTATAATATCAACGTACGTTTTCGATCCTACATTAGTATCGAAAAATAATCCATTAAATCGTCCCAAACGAAATTCCATCTCGATATTTTCTTCGTCTTTATATTTATCGACTATTGGTTTTATAGCGTCGCATATTTTATGTACGTCCATTTTGTTTACATTTTTAATAACGCGTCTTCTTCTTAAGTCTTTTTTATCGCCTTTTTTTAGATGCACGGGTTTATAAATTTAGGAAATACATGTTATTTTAACTCAGCTGTACAAATTTTATTGAATATGAGAGATGTATCATCTCATGTATTGAATAATAAATATAAAGGTGATTGTAATTTTACTAAAGCGTATGAAAATTTAACTCGGTTATATTTTACAACACAAGAAACTAAAGTTTTTACATTGGGACCCGTGTTAAACGAATTTATAAAAGTATTTCCTAGATTTAGTATTGGAAATCCACACGATGCACAGGATGCTTTATTTTGTATAATAGATATTCTCGAACGTTCGTATCCGTATATAAAAGAAGTTATATACGGTGAAATAAATCAAATAACTATATCACCCGTTGGTAAAAACACGATAAAGACGCCTTTTTGTATTCATATACTAAACATGACACGAGATGTTAAGGATATAAATACAATGATAAAAGAGAGTAATGGATGGAATACAATAGAAGATTATGTAGACAACGATGGTAAAAAACATAACGTGGCGACAACAAGAAATATTTTTTCTAAATATCCAAATATATTTATTGTATCGTTTGATAAGAAAAGTTTTGTAAAAATAGAAAAAAATCTAAATATAGGAAATAATATATACGAGTTACAATCTACAATAATTCATAAAGGTATTCAGTGTGGTGGTCATTACATGTCTACTATAAAAATAGGAGAAGATTGGTTTATCCAAGATGATGATAATTTAGGCAAATTAAATGATTTCCCTAAAGAAGATAACCATTTTATATTGGTCTACAATCTAAAAACTCCTTCATCGTAATATTTTCTTTAATATTTACCAGCGTTCTATAAAACGTTCTTCTACTATTCGGGAACGTTTTATCGGTTCTTTTTTTTAAAGGTTTCCACCAAAGTGGTCCATCTTCCCAAGTTACATACATACATTCAACAATATCGCCGTTTTTCAACCATTTATAATCTTTTGTACGATCTATTGGTATAGAAGATTCAAATATATGTTTACCTTTATCTTGGATATATAATTTATACACAAATGCACCTGGTACACACCCGGGTGTCTCTACAGTATTTTCCCTTTTAACAAGAAAATCAATTGTATTTTTATTTCGTGGTTTCCACTTAAACATTGTTTCATGTGTACCTATTTTTATAGGTGTATTAACCGGTGTAAATATTAGACCATCTACCTCTTGTTTTATTTTTGGAAGATAGTCGTCCATAAACTGAGAAAAATCACCGTGTAAAAAAAATTTCTTTACACGTAAAACAATGGGATCGGTACTTAGAATCATCGACCTTTTTACGACCTTTTCACAATTTTCTAAACGATCAAATAAATTTTTATCGCCAACAACTTCACCACTATTCATCAAACAATCATAAATCATGAAAGTGTTTTCGTATAATTCACCCTCGAGTATGGTACCTTTGAAAACATTCATTCTGAAATTTAAAGGTACCGTAAACATTTCTAGTGCACGGTTTATAAATACACAAACTCTTTGATCGCCAAATTGTAAAGCAATCATCATGTATCGTGTACCATCAGTTTTTTCACACACGACGTAATCATTTTTTTCTAGAATATTGAAATGTTTTCGTTCTATGGAAATAGGTTGACAACCGGGGAAGATACCCTTACCTATTGTACCCCATGATTTTTCCATAAAGTGTATCGTATATTTGTAAAGAGGGTCATCTTTTTTTACAAACACACGGTTCATCATGTTCTATATTTTAAATTTAATCTTTAATTACTTTTAACACCCGCGGCGTTTAAGAGATTACTTACACACTCATGATTATATGTCATGATTAACTTAGATTTTGGATACGCTAGAATTTTGACACCAGACTCTTTAAATTTACGAAACATTATTTCCATTTTTGGAAATATTTTATAAGAATTATTTTTTTTATCTTTTACATGTTTTGATACATTTTTTGACATGAGTAACCAACATTTAGAACTTGTTTCTTTCACGTTATAGTAGTCACCGGTAACGCGATTTGCAACTTCTGTATCAAAATGTAAACCAATTTGTTCAACGGGTTCTTTACATTTGTCATTTACTTTACATTTAAACATTCCCCAATCTATACCTTCAAGAACGCCTGGAAATACCAAACAACCGACACCTTCGTGTTTATCAAAACATTTCTCTAAACTTGAATCATCAATTTGTATACCAAAATCTATAAAAAGTAGTCTATCATGCGTCTTGATATATTTATGAATTGTATCCGCTTTATCGAAAGGGTCGTCGTTAACAAATGTAACTTCGTTTTCGATACCACCTTTTTGTAAACATAATAAATTAAATCTAAGAATACTGTGTAGTGTTTTTACGTGACATGATTTACTTCTAGTAACTATTATAGTAGCAAACTTCATATTATTTTATATTACAACCTAAACCTTAAGCCTTTCTTCTAAACACCCCTGAAATGGTAAATTACCCACGTGTCCAAGTGTTGTTTGACAATCCGCGTATATTTTACCACCAATTTGTTGCCATCTCCTACAAAAAGCATAATCTTCGGAAAGATATCTTTTATTATTTGGGTCAATCATACAATCGAAAATAGCACAATAATCATCAAAATCCCTATTTTGGTGATCATTTTTACAATCTAGATCTTTGTAATGTTCGTGCATTTTTTCCAAAGCCTTACGGCTAATTAGCATAAACCCTGTTGGACCATCTAACACTTCAACAAAACCATTTTCCACATTTCTGCGAGTAGCACCAACATTAGCAACTAGACTCGACGAAAGCATTGCTAAATCACGGTTATCACCTTGTTCTATAGCTTTTTTTGCCTGATCCCACATAACAACTTTTTTGGGATAAATAGCAACCGAAACTTCGTGTCCAGAACGAACTAATCTAACAACAGATTTAGGATCAAAATCTACATCTGCATCTATAAACATGAAAAAATCACAATCTGATTTCTGCATGAATCTCCCAATTGCAACATTTCGAGCACGATGTACTAGGCTTTCATTTTCAGTCGTATCCAATACCATCTGTATACCCTCGCGTATAAATTCGAGCTGAAGCTTTATTATACCAATCATGTACTTTTCTAAACATAAACCTCCGTAACATGGAGTAGATATAAAAACACGAACTGGTCGTGTTTTAGACATTATAATATATTCTATTCTTCTTTATCCTCTAAGTATTTTTTTATTATACTTTCAATTTTATTAATAGTTGGTACAGATACCGAACATCTTTCACATATAATATTTTTACTAATATTATTTTTCAATACTATGTATATTATAACCGAAGCTACACTATTAGGTGTTTTACTCATTAACTCTGAACAGTTCTCAAGTTTAATTGACATTCTATTACACTTCAATCTCTCTTCCCGTGAAACTTCGAACGAATTCAATAGTCTTTGCATAACATCATTAGGTAGCGTTGTATAATTTTTTGTAACGTTACCAAGTAATGTTTCTCTAAACAATTGAGAAGTTCTACTTATATCTTTGGGTTGTATACAAAACATATCGGATATTTCTTTAGTGGAACGAGATACATTAGACATTTTGCAAGCGTATAAAACACAATTTCCTTTTATACCTAACCTAACAGCGCCTCTCGTTAATTTCTTTTCGTTAAATTTCTTATACATCATTTTAGCATCTTTCAAAACGTTATCGGGGAGTAAATAACACGCTTCTTCAATATCTTTGTATGCGTGATAGAGAGATCTATCTTTATGATTCATTGATTGGTGAAAATTTATTTTAGCCATTCTCTTATTTTGATATGTTCCATTTTTTTGTGTAGAAATTATAGTACCCTTTCCCCAAGCCTGTGAAAACAATTCGGGATTTGAATTTGGGTTACCGCACCGAGAAGGGTCGTTTACTTTACCATCCTCTGATATACCACTTGTCCATTCAGGGTTTTCGTCTATAAAAATATTATCAACCAAACCACAGTTTGAACAAGTGGGTAAACCTTCTTTTGAAATTACTTTAGTACTTTGACATTCATTGCATATATGATTATTGATAAGCTTTTTTATTGTTGGTTTTTTTTGTAATCTATCCACGATAGACCATATAGCAGCTTCATCCATTATATTTTACGTACTTAGATTTTAACACAATGATTTTCGCACTTAGGTTAAAAATTTAATTCGTCATTTTGATATTTTGCCATTGTTTCTATATCGTTAACCATATTCTTAAATCTAAGAGAGCCGGGGCTTGTAGGTTTCCATTCATTCCATTCTTTATCAATTTCTCTGTGATTTTTAGGTATAGATATCACACTTGTACATTCATTATCCGGTACTATAAAACCTTCTAAATCGGAACCATCATCATCAGATTCATCTATAATATCGCTATCTTCATCTGAATCTATTTCATCTATCATATAGTATAAATTTTCCTTTACATTTTTAAAAAAATCAAACGCTTGGTGATGCTCTGATAAATTCTCTTCCTGGACAAGTTCATCTTTATCTTCAAGTTCGTATAACCTTGCGCCTTTATACGTCATAGACGTTTCAGAGTAATAAGAAACAACTATATAATCCTTGTTATTTTCCTTTACTTTCGCGTACATCTCATCTTCTATATCGTCCTCTAAGTTCACTAAAACTTTTATTAATTCTCCAGGCTGAATTTCTGAAATATTAATCATTATTAAAGTTTTCATACAAAAATATTTACAGATATTAGCACACATGGGAGTCGAAATTTTATCTAAAGAAGGTTGTCAATACTGCGACATGGCGGTTGATTTATGTAAGGAATATAATTTAGAAAATAAAAAGATTATGGTCGACAAGGATGAACTAAAAAAACGATGTGGTAATAGTGCTTCGGTATACCCACAAATTTTATTGAACGATGAATTAATTGGAACTTATTTTGACTTTCAAGACTATTTAGAAAATAGTGAACCAATGTTATTACCAACTTTAGACAGATTTACCGTTTTCCCTATAGAACATGAAAATCTTTGGACGATGTACAAAAAGGCGCAAATGTCTAATTGGACAGCTGAAGAAATTGACTTTTCAAAAGATATGGATGATTGGGTAAGTTTAAGTGAAAACGAACAACATTTTATTAAATATATACTTGCTTTTTTTGCAGGATCTGATGGTATAGTATTCGAAAACTTAAATAATAACTTTGCGAGTGAAGTTCAATATACAGAGGCGCGTTCCTTTTACGCGTACCAAGAACATAACGAAATGGTCCATGGAGAAACATATAGTAAACTTATTGATAAATATATAAAAAATCCAACTGAAAAGAAACAGTTATTTGAAGCTATACAGACGATACCGTGTATAGAAAATAAAGCAAAATGGGCAATGAAATGGTTCGGTCGCGAACGTTCATTTGCTGAACGTTTATTAGCATTTGCTTGCGTCGAAGGTATATTCTTTTCTGGAAGTTTCTGTGCTATTTTTTGGTTAAAGAAAAGAGGATTACTTCCTGGTTTATGTTTCAGTAATGAACTCATAAGTAGGGATGAAGGCTTACATTTGGAGTTCGCAATTGAATTATTTAAAATGTTAAGACACAAATTGAGTAAAGTTGTTGTTGAAGAAATTGTTAGAGACGCAGTTTCGATCGAAAAGGAATTTATCACGGATGCATTACCATGCAGTTTGATAGGTATGAATTCTGATAAAATGTCGGAATATATAGAATATGTTGCAGATAGATTGCTAAAACAGAGTGGTCACGATAAAATTTGGGGTACAAAAAATCCCTTTGATTTTATGGAGAATATATCACTCGATGGGAAAACTAATTTTTTCGAGAAACGAGTTGGTGATTATGGTAAATTGGATGAAGATTCAACTTCAATTGAATTTGATGAAGAATTCTAATGACTAATAACAACTTTTCTTCCGTCCTCACACGAACACGATACGGATTTCCCATTACCACTTTTATATTCCGCTGGTTTTGGTAATACCGTAGTATCTGTTGTGTCTAACGATCCCAAAGTCATACCTGTATCTATCATTGCAAATTGTTCTTCTGAAATACCGGGTAAGGGTTCTGGCATGTTAACCATAGCTGGTGGCGCTTTCATAGACTGTTCCACTTCAGCTTTGACTTCGGCCTTGACTTCGGCTTTGACCTCTTCTTTTAATTCAGCTTTAACTTCGGATTTAACCTTGTCGGTAACTTTACCTTCAATTTCAAACGCCTCTTTTTTGACATTCATCATCAACCAGCAAATCAGTAGAAAAACTAGAGAATGAAGTACGAGACCTTTTGTTGAAGGGCAGCCGGTTGGTGTGGATACCCACGAACCAAATATTTTTCTCACAATACGAAACGTTTCTGGGTTAGCAATTACGAAAAATAATAATGCTGACATTAATGAAATGAGAAACTTCTTTTCTTGGACTTTACCTTTGCATCCACATCCACAATCGGGAAATATTAAACTTTTTTTTTGACCTGAGCATTGACCCATAGTAATTTATTAATATACACTTAGAAAAAAACTAACTTAAAGTTAGAAGATGTATATAGTATATAATAAATACAATGTCTAATAATATTCAAGTTTCCAGCAATTTCGAACCGTCTACCGTTACTTTCAGTCAATTGAAGAAAAACAAAAATGGTGGTAAGTCTGTGATGTTAAGTCAAGACAATAAAAAGAAACTCTACTTACAACTTCCTTTTATGAGATCTCCTTTTGGTCTCAGTGCTTTTACTGACGAAGCTACAAATAAAACTTCATATTCTCTTGATTTATCTTTTGATATTGACAATGAAGACGCGATGATGCTCTCTTCTAAGTTTACAGAGTTGGATGAGATCATCCTTAAAACAGTGACTGAAAATTCAAAGGAATGGTTAGGTAAATCTTACGATATTAATGTTATCCGTGAAGCTTTATACAAACCACTCGTTCGTCAGGGAAAGGAAGGGTATCCTAATACATTAAAATTAAAAGTTCAAACGAACCAATCGGGTGATTTTATTCCAGAAGCGTATAATTCTGATAGGGAATTAATACAAGTTGACCAAATCGAGAAGGGTCAGAAGTGTATGTGTATTGCTGAAATCAATCAAATTTGGTTCATTGATAATAAATTCGGTGTAAGTGTTCGTCTTTCACAGGTTTTGTGTGGTGAATCTACCAAATTACCATCATTCGCCTTTCAGGGTTTGGATAAGGAACAGGATGAGACATTCGATGATATCATGGATGATCTCATCGACGAATAAAATATCATTATACATTAGACCAATATGGAAAGAGAACGTCATTTAAAAAATTTAAAAATTTTATCTAATATCGCGAAAAATAAAAATAATACTACAACACGTAAAAATAATATAGGTAAAAATCTAATCAAAAGTATGAAGGGAATGGGATGTCATCCAGAAAAATTTTTACATTTACCTTCTAACAAACCTGTTTCACTTTCTATAGAAGATTCTGTGAGTACGTCATTAGGTACTGTAAGAATTGGTGAAGGTACGTTTGGTCAAGTTTATATGGGATGTATAGATAAAGAGTGTAAAAAAAAGGTTGCTATAAAAGTTGTTATTAATGAAGATATAACACATGAATATAAAATAAGTAAGCGTTTACATCTATACGGTTGTATAAAACCATACGCTATAGAAAAATGTGATAATTTAATGTTTATGTACACAGAATATGCAAATAACGGAACTCTGAGGTCGTTTTTAAAAAATAATAATAAAAATTTATTACCAATACATTTTAGAACCATAATAACTCAAATTTTACACAGTCTTTATAAAATACAAAATAAATATCCAACTTTTAGACATCACGATTTACACTGCGAAAACATATTAATAAATAATAAAAGTCCGTCGCGAGTTAAACTATTAAAAGTGTATAATTCTACTTTAAAAGTTCATGATATAGGTATTCAGACATTGATATCCGACTTTGGGTTTTCAACTATTAAAGGTATTAAAAATTCAGAAGTGGATACATTCTCTTATAAGAGTAATTACGGTATATACAGGGAATCCCATAGAATGTACGATGTTCAATATTTTCTGAATTCCATTAGACAGGAAATAAAGAATTTGGGTCTGAAAAGTGGAACAGAAGCACTTCAATTTATAGAAAGAATTCTTCCGGTAGAATATTTGGGTAAAGAAACTAGTAAAATAAAAGATTTCCGTCTTCGATCTTCGCCTTTAGGACATCCAAATTTACCATCTTTTAAACAGGTGTTTAATGATAGGTTCTTTTCACCTTATAAAAAAGCGTCTATCCCTCTCGATATAAGTACTATAATAGGGAAGCGAAAATCATCTAGTCCAAAATCTATAGTTGTTAAACATGGTGGTGGTAAAGTTAAAAAGACTATGGAGCAGATTAAAAGGGAACTTGCGTCAAAGAATAATAAACCGGTTATCAGGAGACCAGTTATTCGTGCAACAATGCCACCTTCTAAACCCAGTGTCAAAATTTCTATGGCAAATAAGGGTTATGTAAGACTTGATGGACGTAAGTGTACTTCGTATAAAAAATCAAACCTAAAAAAAATGGCAAATAAATTAGGCTTAAATACCGAAAATAAAACGATCGTTCAAATATGTAAAGATATTAAATTAAAATATATAAAATAAGTATATAAACATGTTTGCCGTAATAACTTTATTAGCTATAAATACTTACATACTCACACATACAGGGAAAACAAAAATTGAACCAAAAGAACCCGTAAAGACAGAAAATAAGAAGGTTGAATGGACCGTCTATGGTGCAATGTGGTGCGGTTGGACAAAGAAACAATTGGCGTATTTAGAAAAGAAAGGTATACCTCACAAATTCATCGATTGCGAAAAAGGCAATTGCGATGGAATTGATGCATTCCCAGTTATGAGAAGTTCAAGTGGTGAAGAAGTCAAGGGTTATAAAGAAATTTAAATACCACGGGCAACCGCGATTGAAAGTGAAAGGATAAACGCGTCAAGGAACGTATCAATTGGTTTAAGTACAGTGATGTGCTTGACGAGAGATTTGTTCCACGCAAAGCGAAGTACAAATGTACTGATAAGAATAGCAAGGATGAAAAGGAGAATTTCCGTTAAAACATCGTTCATTTTTTTGGCGTTGGCAAGATCTCTGAGCATTTTACTTATTAATAAGATTTTATTTTCTACCATGTTATTAATGAGGACCACAAAAGCAAAAAATAATAGTAATACACTCCCCCTGAGTGGTTCCGAACCTACGTACACACAACGTCTATGGGGGCGAACTGTTGGTATAGGAAATAACAATTGTTATGCATATGCCGTAGGTGATTACGAAAGTTTAAGAATGCAAAAAAGTATTCCAGGTGAAAGAGCGGGTATACGTAATTTGAGTCATTCGTATACACACTGTAAAGGATTACCTCAGCGCGTTATTGCTGATAACCCAAAAAAAGTTTATAAAGTCGACGCTTCTACAAAGTGTAAACCGAATCACTTTAAAATAATGATGTTTGTAGCTCCTGGTAATAAAAAAAATTATTTTAGACAGGGTGATTTTCACTTTTATAAACAACACGGGGTTGTTAATTATAAAGTGAAAACGGGTAACACGTATGAAAGTATATCCAAATTTTTTGGTGTACCGATTAGTCGTATCAAAAAAGCTGGTAAATGTATTCCAGGAAAACTCTTAAATTTTAAAGCAAATGTTTTTAGTCATAAACGTGGTTGGGCAACTGCGCCTTTATTAGTAGATGCTAAAGGTAAAGCTATAACCGATCCAAGAAAAGCGTCTAGAAATTACCCTGGGTTAGCATACAAGAAGTATTGTAGTTCATTCTGTGTTAAGAATAGAGGGATCAAAGTCGGTCATACTCATCCCAAAGTCACCAAGAACACTCGATAGGTCATCTTCGTGATCTATATTGAATATCAAATCAAGAGCGTCGAGTACTACTTCATTTTCGAGACATACCGTATTTGAAGTAGCTTCGTAATCGTTGTGTACAGTAATCTGAACCCTAAAATTAGATCCATCGAACACTTTGCGACACACTGGACATGTCACTTTCCCCTTTTTTTTCCAGTTTTCTATACAATGTGAATGAAAAACATGTCCACATCTAATAGATTTACTATTTCTTGTTTGTCGAACATCGTTCAAACATATGGCACATTGAGTCATTATCTAGAAGACTTAAAGAATTTATTAACCGTTTTATTACGTACCTTCTTGTGTACCATCCGTCGGATCGGGTGTATTTTCTTCTGTACCATCTGTCGGATCGGGTGTATTTTCTTCTGTACCATCGTCACCGTCATCTGGTGAATCCGACCATCCACACACTTCCCATATTCTTTTTTTATCATCTACAGAATCATTCTGTATAAATTTATCGCCTATTTCATCCCAGTGAAATTTAGTTAGTTTTGGGTTTGCTCCTTCTATCGTTGGGCCACCGACCAAAGATGCTATAGTATCACAACTCGTTTTCGGGTCGTAATCATCTGGTGGTTCTTCTCTTATGAGTTTTCCAAATTCGGTCGTGACTTTGTTTAAATCATCTTTAACTTCTTTTCTACACTCTGCGCCTTCACGAAAGAATTTAACTATATATTTCCAATTATCCAATCCTTCATCTTTTAATATTTCTTTTACAGTCTTCTCACCCTTTATAGTCCAAAATTTAACGTCATTACGTGGGAATTCCGGTGAATCTTCGTACGACATGTACTCGTCGTATTCGGTAATCCAATCTCTGAGAGCATCGCAATCTGCTTTAAAAGCTTTCTTCCTGACTCCTTCGAGTATAGGTTTAAGCGTATCCAATTTAAACTGTTTCAAAAAATACTGTTTTGTGCCAGGTACCAATCCAAGTGGTACAGTCGCAACACCAGTTGCTGATGAAACGGAACACATGCTGGACACGCAACACAAAGCCAATGCTATTTCCATTTATATTAGACTTGTATTTTTTTTAGACAACTACGTCTGTGTCTGCGTCTGCGGTATCGTCTTCGTCTGCGGTATCGTCTTCGTCTGCGGCTGCGGCTGCGGCTTCAGCTGCGGCTTTTGCTTCAGTGATTTGAGTCTCCAAGTCTGTTATAGTAGCAGTCAATGCCGTAATTTTCTCCGTGTCTGAAGATGCTTTTCCTTCTTCTGTTGCCAAATCAGCTTGTGCAGTTTCGAGTTCTGTTTCGAGAGCATTAATATCAATTATTTCCTCGGCATCATCTACGATCTCTTCAACGGATGCGTTTGTGCATGAAGTTTCAACTTCTTCATATCCAATGTATTCTTTTACATCAATAAATTCATCTTTATCTTTGTCCCATACAAATTCTGGTAAAGGTTTATCATCAGATACTGTTTTTTCTTTCATTGTTCTTAATTCATCACAATCTGTCTTTATATCAAAACCTTCAACGGCATTAAGGATTCTATCAGAAACTTCCTTAACTTCTTCGACCATATCACGTCCTTCACATATATTTGTTTTCGATTTAGATATTATATCAATAATTTTGCTTTCTTTATCCGTCATTTCACCCATATCGGCGTCTTCGTTTTCGGACAAGAATTTAGCTAAATCTTCACACGTGGAAGGTTTAGCGTCACTGTCTACAATGGCCTGTATTAATGCCTTTGTCTTTTTATTTAATGAAGGTGTTGTACCTGGTACATTACCACTTCCGTATGCTAAAACGAATGATGTTATAATTACACATAAACATAATACGAGAAGACCCGCCATTTTACCTTTGGAAAGAGCCATGTTATATTGTTTACGTATATAAAAAAAATGAAAATACGATTAATTAATTTAATAGATGTTTGGCATTTTGAGAAGTGCTTTGTCGCATGACCCACACTGATCTTTTTGTTGCGCCTGGGTTGGTTTCAAAAGTTCTGGACCTTTTTGTTGAAGGAGTTTTCTGAAAGAATAATTATCTTCGTAAGAAACACCATTTTCTTTCATGACGTAATTGTTATAGAGTTGAGATGAGCTATTGATTGTGAAGCATCTGCCATCGGCCATACCAAGTCGTTGGGACATTTTGTATATATTAGTATTACATTAGAAATTAATTTGTTTATTTATTGTTGTATATTTCCAAGAATTATACCCTTTTGATTTTAAAAATTTTAAACATTTGTCAATTTTATGTCCGTTAAAATCATCGAATAATTCTATTTTATCTCGTGGGCAGGGTGATACCCTGACGTTAGGTATATCGTTTATCGTATCATTTATAATACGATATGCATCCGCGATTTCCCTGAGAGTTTGTGCACCAGTGATTATAATTTTACCTGTACCGAAAATACTTGTCGTTATTTCTTTCATATCTTCAGCTGGTTTGAATTTGACTTTCACTGCTGAATACCTGTCGGGTTCAAATGAAACTTTAAATGTATCCTGGTATTTACTAAACTCTTTACATACGAGTCGAAGATTAATGTTATAATTCAAACTGAAATTTGAATTAATCATTACCACTTTGTAACCTTCCATTGGTGGAATGTAAGTTTTATCTTTAAAAATTGTTTCAAGATAACATCCGACGTGTTTTATTACGCGTCTACAATCAAAGAGATCAGAACACCCTGCGACCTGTACACTCCCGTTTGGAAAAATCTTTATCGATTTTGTACTATACAAGTCGTTATATGTTAACGTTACCTGATTATAAAATGTTGTCGCTTTAATTTTAGCGGCCCAAGGAGACTTTACGAACCTAGAATCAGTCCCGTTACCCTTTCTAAATAATTGAAATCTTTCATTCTCTTTATCAGCGTCAAACTGTTTCTTCATTTCGACCATATCGATAGGTTTTTGAAAATTAGAAATCATTGTTATAGTCGTAAGTTTTACCCAAGATGGTTTAAACTCATCGGGTATTCTTCTTCTATACTCATCTAACGTGAGTAGATAAGAATACGTTCTATTGAAATCACCTTTATAAGACGGCATTTTACTCTTAAAAAAATGTTACTTAAAGTTAACTTAGGTTTACTTTAATATGCCTTGTTTTAAGTGTAAGAAAAAAGGGATTCCTATTGATTGTAAATATTGTGGTTTGGGGTTTTGTTCTAGATGTATAGTTCTAGAAATACACGAATGTAAAGGTATAAACTTAAAAAAGGAAGATGAAATAAAAGACCTTAATAAACGACTTGAGTTTAAACCAGATAAGAAATTTGGTATGGTTTAATAATTGTATATTAAAGACATTGCTTTATATTACTCTATACACATGACATCTTTTTTAAAACGCGCACGTCAGTTTATAAACGTAGAGAATAATCAATGTGAAATCGAAATAAATTATGATAAATATATAGATGGGTTTGGATACGAAAAGTTTAAAGACAGTTTTGTAACATCTTTAATAAGTTCTTCGAACATTTATCATATAGAAGGTAACAAAAAATCAATACGATACGAACAGTTTCTAGATACAATGGTTATTAAAACGACTGAAACATTAAGAAGAAGTGTTTTAGTCCAATTAGATAATGTAATGTGTTTGAATAGAAATATATATTCACTTATTCGTATTATGAACACTGTTAAAATAATTGATCCTACATTTATACCACCTATTATAAACGTAACGTGTTCTTGGCAAAAACGTATGGTAAGGGAGTTTTGTTTAACGACGTTACCTATTATAGTCAACGATACGACTAATCAATATAAACTCCAACGCCTTTTTAGAGTACTGCAATTAATAGAAGAAGAAATGCGATAATAAGTAAATTCATATACATTTTTGTATCATTAATAGTTTCAATACTATTTTTAATTTCAATTTTTTCTTTGATAGTAAAACCTCTATCTATATTTCTCCCTGGTACGAGTGGTCTAGATAGTTTACATTCGTCTGACCTATAACCTGGTCTACCAACACCTTTAGACAATACATCACATGCGGGACTAATATATTCTTCCTGTTCTTCCTGTACAGGCGCTACATATCTCTTAAAATCGAGTGTATGTTTACTCGTCCCAGGTGGAAAAAAATTATCAGGTGTGGTAAATGGATTTATATCATCCATATCATTTTTATCGTCGAGCATCAAGTGACTCATATTTACTACTATTGAAAAATATATTTATTTAAAATTTCTAAATGTTATATATAATGAAAACGTTTACTAAAATTATTATTATAGCTTTGATTGCCATACTTGCTTTCGCCTTATGGAAATATTACACATCCAGAAACAGTGTTACAGAATCCACGGTTACAAAATCTGTACCCGTAACTGAAACGCCTGATATAAAAACTCCCGTTATGAAACCAGATCCAATCGATACAGCTATAACGGGTGGTGAATGAAATTATAAACCAATTTTATCATTCTTACCAAACTTTTTACCGTAATTTGATGTACTTACTGGTAAATCGTTTGGCTTTGCATTACTTTCAGTGTCTCGTAAGTAACCCATGAGTTGAGAGACACCGGTTTGAACTTGGCTAGAAGCTGTTTTAATAACAATACTGTTCATGTATCGCACTTGTTCCTGTACATTTGAGTTATGATCACCAGAGTTGTTAATGAAAACGACACGCATTATACTATATAAATCGTTCTGATTTTGTTTATCTATTGAGATACCAGTTCTATTTTTAAAATCCTGACGGATACCACGTTGAAGAAGATTCATGTTGAATTCAGAAAAGAATAATGTGTTCAATGGTGTTGGACATTGTTTCAGAGAATTTATGTGAAGAGCGTCACACATTTAATATACGCCTGGAAAAAAATTATTGGTAAATATAAATGTTAGTCGCCGCCGATTTTGATCAAGCATACAATACAAAAGCATGCAATTATGAACAGCCCCCATGTGAACCACCAACTTGCTTCGTGGGTTCATACGCACCAGTTGCCAAAGTTGGTGACCCAAATGGTAAATTTTATGTAAATTCCTCTTTACTCCAGCCCAATCGTTTAGCCGAAACTAAAGGACCAACAACTGTGAGAAGTGAAGATTTTAAGTGCATCACTAAAAAGTAATATAAAAAATTAGTTATTAATAGATTTAATAGATGAGAGTTATAAAACGATCCGGTCGTGTTGAAGACGTAAAGTTTAACAAGGTCACCAACAGG
>CERI01110878.1_pt1 | contig 16606 bp, 15 predicted proteins | sample 350261 | NCBI WGS metagenome assembly CERI01 (sample SAMEA2620979, study PRJEB7988) | marine metagenome | isolation source: saline water (ENVO:00002010), including
TTAGCGATTTAATTAAAAATGTTGAATTTAAACATAGTAGTTTTACTGATTCAATTAAAAATGTTAAAGAAGGAGATTTTGTATATTTAGACCCACCATATGCACCTGAAAATGCGAATTCTTTTGTTGGATATGTCGCAGATGGTTTCAATTTAGAAACACACAAATTACTATTTAATGAAATAAAAAATTTAAAAAATATTAAATTTGTTATGAGTAATGCAAAGGTAGAATTAGTTACTGATAATTTTAAAGATTATAACAATGTTGATATAATAGCAAGAAGGGCAATTAATTCTAAGAAGCCAGGTTCAACAACGACAGAAGTTATTATTTATAATTAAAATTAGATACTAATTCGCTAAACTTCATATACTTTATACCAAACGCACTTGCTAAATCTAAAACTTGTTTAGTTTTTTGGGTAATATCTTTTCCAAAATATACTGTCTTACCATATTCTAATTCATACTCTTGATTTGCCACACAAATAATACGCAAAGGTTTTCCATAAATTTCTGGTATTTCTTGATACTTAATCCAAGTTCCTAACACTTTTTCACCTGCAGTTCCGCCTACCCACCAGTTAGAAGTTTTTACTTCATATATATATTTATCTGTTTCCCAATCTGGTTCAAACCCGCCTTTTTTTTCTACTTTTCTAGGATTTTCACCTCTTAATTTAAGAACATCATATACAAGTGTTTCTCCTAATAATGTAGTCCATTGTCCATTATTAGTTTGACCTATCATAGAATTACCCCATTCCTTTTCTTTTTTCTCCGCTTCTTTTTTTTGTTCACTAATAGTTTTATCAACTGTTTTTACCAGTTTATTAGGTTTTGTTGTTGCCCATTTAATACGTTCAATTAAATTTACATCTTCGACATCTATTGATTTTTCTACCGTATAACAATCCGGTTCTAATATAGTTGTTCTATTATCTAAATCAGTTAATTCTTCATTGAGAATACCATTTTCATATGTTGTGGATTCTCCAGCACCAGTTCCTTTATTTATGAAGGACATATTGTCTTCTTTAAGTATAAAGAAGTATTTAATATAATAAATCAATCTTTTTTTTAACTAACTTTTATATTTTTTGTATTTTTAATGATTTACATTCCATATCTTCTATTAATTGTCTTCTTGATTTCTCATTTTTATAATCAAATGTACAATTATGTTTTTCAGGTAACCTATGTTCTATACAATATATATTACCACATTTACAAGGTAAATTTGTCAATTTAATACGATGATTACATTCATTATACGAACATTTTTTTTTATCTATATTCATAATGTCTATAGATTTAATATATATTTATCTTATATATATTAAATTTTTTATTTATATCAATTTTTAAATTATATAATCTAGTCACTATTGTCTTTAGTATCATCTAAAACACCGTGTGTGGTGCTGTCTCTTTGCATCTGTCTGTCTAATATATCTTTTACCCCATGGTCACTAGTCTTATCTACACCAATAATTACATCGTCACCGTTGAATAATTCTTTTCGCAAGTTTGCGGTAGCAATATCATCATCGTCTCCATCTCCAAATAGTAGGTTTTTACCTGGAACATCCATTCTATCTGCATTTATTAAATTACCTTCTTCATCTATAGATTGCATTAGTTTATTACCAGTTTTACTAGCTTTTTCTATATTCTCTTTAATAGCTTTCTCTTTACTAGATTTTACTCGTTCATCAAATTTCTCTTTTGCTACTTCATCATTTTTTTGTTTTTCATACATTAATTGATTAAGTTCTTTTTCTAAATATTCTACTTTTCCAGTTTTATAAGCTTCAGGATGAAATGGCATCCATAAACCAACTTGTCCTACATAAACGTCGTGATTTGCGTCATGTTCTCTCAATAATTTACAATGCATTTCGGCTTCTTGTTGACTGGCAAATACACCTCTTACCTTTATACCTCGTGTACTCGTTTGAAAATTATTAATTTCATTAAACATTTTATTTAAACGCTCTTCATTATTATCGCAAAATGTTTTATAATCATCTTGTAGTGTTGTAATAAAAAGATTATCACGTTCTTCTTTGCAGAACTCTTCAAGATCAGAATTAATTTTACTAATATCAATATTATATTTATATGATGCAAAATTTATAAATTGTTGAAATTTTTCAAAAGATTTCCTAATTTCAAAATCTTTTAGGAAATTTTCAAAAAAATATAGATCACGCTGTTTTAAAATCTCTTCTGGTGATATAAAACTTAAACATACATACTTTTGACCGGCTATTGGACGGTCTTCGTCTAATAAATCTACATTATGCATATTTGATACAGATTTTTCTTGTTTTTGTTTAGCAGTTTTTTTTGTTGACATAATTTATTTTATTTTAGTAATCTAGTTTTAAATTAAGATTATAATTAAATAATTATATTCTTAATTTGTTTAATTAATTTAATTTATTTAATTTATTTAATTTGATTTTAATTTATTTTAAATGTATTATTTTTTTCTATTGTTTTATTATAAATAATAATGAATCTTGATACTGCTGAATTAGTAAAACGAGCTATTAAATATTTAATAGAAGGTTTAATGGTTGCAATTGTTGCATTCGTTATACCACCCGAAAAACGTCAACTTAAACTTGATGAAATTGCTATTATTGCACTAATGGCTGCTGCTACTTTTAGTATCCTTGATACCTTTGTTCCTAGTATGGGAGCAAGCGCGCGATCAGGTGCTGGCTTCGGTATTGGCGCAAATCTTGTTGGTTTCCCAAAACTTGTTTAAGTGTAAATACTATAGGATTTAGGTAAATAATAATTTTAATAATATACTTTTTAATAATATATTTTTTATAAATATATTATTAATTTACATATCTATTTGTGATAAATTCACGATTTATCTAGTTGAACGTATAGTTTTAGCTTGTGTTATAGATTTAGATTTAGCTTTAACTTTAACTTTAGTTTTAGATTTAGTTTTAGCTCTATTATTATGTCTTTTATTACTATCTGGTATATATCTAAAAAAATTTTGTTTATATTCTTGATTTGATTTTTTTATTTTACCCTGTTTTAAACGTTCTAATATTTTACCTTTATGCATTTTAATATCTTCTAGAGTTTGTTGATATCCGATACACGTTGGTGTAAAACGCTTTAATAATCCTTTTTGTTGTAGTCGGTTCCGTAATTGCACCTTAAATAAATATTCTGACATACATAATATACGATTCTCATCGTAATATGGTCTATTTGCATATAAGAATATTAGATAAAAACTTAACATAGTATCTATTGTAGCAATCTTTACTTTTCTACCATCTATATTAGTTATATTATAACTATGACATGCAGTTGTTTTATATATAAAACAAATAATATCTTTACCTACTTGTATCTGATAATGAATATCAATATACTCACCTATATTTTTGCGTTTAATAATCGTTACATTCTTGATACCCTCATAATTTAATTGTTCTTTTAATATAGTTGCACTGGTTAATGGGTCTTCTGATAATATATCAAAATCTGGTATTGTATTAATCTGTGTTTTCTCACGTCTATTCATGTATTTACTATATAGACTAGATGCATATCCTCCAAAAAAAACTAATCCTTGATTTATAAATGATTCCCTTGCAATATTATATACTTTATTTCGTTCTGCTAAAGTGCCTTCATATTTTCGTAAAAATTCTTGTCTATTACATGCAATGCCACGTAGAGGATAATTTTTATTTAGTAAAATAATTCTTTTAAGAACTTTTTCCCAGCGTGTAACATCTCCCATTGGTCTAGATAATTCTTGATACATTGCCATACGTAAATAATTTGGTGGGCAATAATTAATAGCATTTATTTTAATACTGTTTCTAACTAAATTATTAAAGATATTATTTTCTAAATAGGTTATATCAGCTATAGGTAAAAAATTTACAAAAACTTTATATGTTCCAGAATGAACACCCGACTTTGCTTCTACTTCAGTATATCCAGCTTTATAATATATATCTGCTAATTTCTTTGAATATTCCATTGCATAAGGGCTAAAAAAATCGTAGTCTGGAATCTCAATATTTTTGTTATAAAATCGTTCTTGTTCAGGTAAAATATTATTAACTGCAGTGCCACCATAACATATTGTTTTATGAGAACGTAAAAAATTTTCAAGAATATGTATAATATTTTGAACATTATCATTTTGTACTAGACGTTTTCCAGAAATCTTTTGTGCTGTATCTACTGAATCTCTCAATATTTCTAATTCACGATTTTCAAAATCTTGTTTTTTATACATATATATAGTTATATATATTTATATATATTTTATTGAAAATTTATATATATTTTAATAAGTAGTTAGAATTATATAAGTTATAATATTATCCACTACTCATTCTGTTATTATCTTTTCTTATAATAGCACCACCTTTATCTTTAAAATATTTATAATATTTATTAAATACTTCTCTATTATTTTGTATTGGTTGAAATATCATACTAGTAAAAACTATTCCTTTTTGTACTCCATTATTGTTCCAATAATTATCTGTAATATTAATGTTTGTTCGTGATGTATCGGGTATTAAAATACTTAATATAGATTGATATAATATAGCATCAGTATTTGGATTATCATTACTAGCAAGAATTGCATACTCTTTATTTGTTGAAGTAATTTTATCTGTTCTTGATATACAATTTATCCGAGATGCATTTTTATTTTCGCCAATAATATTATTAAGTATATCAACTCTATTTTTATATGGATTAATTATTAATATTGATTTTTCTCGTAATTCTTGTATTTTTTTTTTATGTAAATCTCCTATTCCAATATAACATTTTTCACCAAATTGAGACTTGTAACTATTTATTATTTTTCGATATATATCTGGGTTTGTTGACATTACTCTAATATGTATTATAATTGGGTCTTGCGGACTTGGGCATCCAAATATAGTATTATCTATTTCTTTATCTATTCTACTTATAAAAACATTTTTATATATGTAATTAAAAACGTCTTCTAATATTAATTCATTAAAAGTATGTTTAATATGTTTTGAATCACTAATAGAAGATGCTACAATAGGAATATTATTATATGAAAAAACTTGCATATCTAAACATCGTGCACCCAACTTTATACAATTTTTCAATGCCTCCAAACTAACATAACTATTTTTATATTCATATATATTACAACAATTAAATGCTGTTAATACATTGCAATTAATTAAATATTCATTAACTACATTATTACTTGTCTGTCCTACAATTTCATTGCGACTTGCTTTAGTATCATAAATATTATTAAAACTTCTAATATATAAATCACGATTTTCTAACTTTATAAATAATGCTGTAAAAAATAATGTTAAAGTAACTAGTGTTAAAAGTAATGCTGTTAAAGTAATTCTATTTTGTAATATTTCAATAAGTTTCATAATAATAATACTGTTTATTATTTAATAATTATATTTTAATTTAATTATTAATTCTATGTAATTGTTTTTTTGAGAATTTAATGTAACATATAGATATAAATATAGATATAGATATAAATATAGATATAAATATAGATATATTTATATAGCTATACTTATATACTCATGGCGGGTGGAATATTAAATCTAGTTGCATATGGAGATCAAAATATAATATTGAATGGAAATCCTACTCGTAGTTTTTTTAAATCAACATATTCAAAGTACACTAATTTTGGTATGCAAAAGTTTAGAATTGACCAAATTGGTAATAAAGAATTACAACTATCAAAACCTACTAAATTTACCTTTAAAATATTAAGATTAGGCGATTTATTGATGGATACATACTTATGTGTCAATCTACCAAATATATGGAGTCCAATTATAAAACATCATACTGATGGTAGTTATCGTCCATATGAATTTAGATGGATTAAAAATATTGGAACACAATTAATAAAAGAGGTTACATTTACCATTGGTGGTCATATTATTCAACAGTTTTCAGGAATCTATTTACAGAATATGGTAGAAAGAGATTTTACTATAACAAAAAAACAACTCTTTGATAAAATGATAGGAAATCAAGATAGATTAACTAATCCAGCTAAATATAATAATGGTAATTATCCGAATGCTTTTAACCCAAATAATAGTGATATATCTGGTATTATACCATCTATAGATGAGTATCAACTAGTGATTCCTTTAAATACGTGGTTTAGCTTAATGAGTAAAATGGCATTTCCTCTAGTGTGTTTACAATATAATGAATTAGTAATAGACTTTGAATTTAGACCTGTATATGAATTATACACAGTAAATGATGTAGACTATAAAACTAATCAACTCAACAGTTTAAATGATATTCAGCGTATTAGACCAGATGAGTCAAAAGACTATTATGAATTTCGCAGGTTTATTAATCCTCCTCCTCAACGTGATATACGTATTGATAATAATTTACAATATAGTAACTTGCCTATAAGAAATCACAATTTTAATGTTCATTTAATGTGTAATTATTGTTTTCTAGATAATGAAGAACTGCAAATATTCTCACAAAATGAGCAAAAATATCTTATTAAAACTATTCATGAGAAAAATTATGAAATAAAAAATCAGTTTGGTGGTAAAATTGATATAGAAACAAATGGTTTGGTAGCAAACTGGATGTGGTATTTACAGCGAAACGATATTAAAGATAACAATGAATGGTCTAATTACACTAATTATAAATATGAGAATATTTCACCTAATAGTTTAAAACATATAGATATATCTATAAATTCTAGTGATGGTAATGCATATTATAATTTAAAAAAATATAATCCAGATACAGGAATTGATGTATCATTAAATATGTATTCAACTCGTTATATACCAAACAGATATAATGACAGTAATATAGTATCTATTCTAGATAAATTTGCAATTATTTGTGATGGAAAATATCGCGAAGATGATTTAATTATTGATATGTATAATTATGCTGAAAAATATACTAGAACATGTGGAAATGCTAAAAATGGTTTATTCTGCTATAATTTTGGGGTTACTAATGACCCGTTTTCACAACAACCAAGTGGTAGTTTTAATACTAATTTGTTTAGAACAATTGACTTTGAGTATAAATTAAAAAGGCGTTCTACAGGTGAACCGTTGACAAGCTATGATAGTAGTGGTATAAATGTGCAATTTGTATGCGATGAAGATACAGATATTGTAATACAGGTAAAAGATGCTACTAATGTTCATAAATATTCATTTAATTTTTATCTAATGGAAGAAAGATATAATGTTTTATTATTTAATTCTGGTTATGCAGATTTAGTATATAATAGATAGTAATTTTTCTTATAAATACACGTTCAATATTAATTATATATAGAGATAAACTTTAGTAAATTAAACTATTGATTATTTTAATTTATTATATATTTAAATTATAATTATATAATATAAATGACAACATGTAATCAGGTAATGTGTAGTAATAATCTAGATTCAAGAGAAAAAACTAGAAAATGGATACTAGCTAATCATCCTGATAAAAATGATGGAATTGCACCTATAAATTTTGATAAAATTTTAGATTGTTATAAAAATAATCAATTTTGTAGTGTAAAAACTCCAGGAAAAGCTAATGACACTATAAAAGTTTCAAAAAAAAATCGTGCAAAAATATTTAGTTGTATGCGTAAAACAGCTAATTTTAGTAAAATATCTAATTATCATAAATTTGATAAATCTCAATTTGATCCAGATAAATTAAATAGTGAATTATACAGTGCTAGCCCTAAAATTGCACAACTATTAAATAATATTGAAAATTTAGATAAACAAGATATGCTTAATCACGGTAAACATTTTAAACATTTCATATTTTCAGATGTTAAAGATGGTGGATATGGTGCAAAGATATTGTCGTCGGCTTTTTCATCATCTGGATTTAATAATGTTATTAAAGCAAGAAAAATACAAGGTGTTAAAATGAAGAAATTATATATTGAAAAATCAAATGGCAATAAAAATTTTGGGTTATTATGCAGCAATTCAATATATGGTGCCACATTTAATGAACGCATCAAAAAAGAACTATTGAAACTTTTTAATGAGCGTCCTGGTAATATTAATGGTGCAAAATTACGATTTATTATTTTTGATAGTGGTTTCAAAGAAGGTATTGATTTATTTGATGTAAAATATGTTCATATTTTTGAACCTTCTATGACTATTGCTGATCTTAAACAAACTATTGGTAGAGCCACTAGAACTTGTGGTCAAGTTGGATTAGATTTTAAACCGGGCGTTGGTTGGCCACTCTATGTATATAATTATTACTTGACAGTCCCTACTAGTACACATGATAGTTTTTACGTTAATCAAAATGTATTAAAAAATGATAGTAAACTACCAAGAGAAGATGTATTATTATTTAAAGATGTAGAAAGATATAATGATGCTACTATGAAGTACAGTGAATTTGATAGTGCAATGTTAAATTTATCACGTCAATTGTATAACTTAGGTCCAATATTTTCAGTTGATTATTTTTTAACAAAAAATTTACATAATCAAATAGATTTAGATATTGATTTTATGAACAATGATATGTATATTATGGGTGGTGCTAAATCTCCTTTAAAAAATGTTAAAAAAAACAAATATTATGAAATTAACACAATTAATTGTTATGGAAAATGTGGAAAAAAAACAACAAAAGATGTTCCTGTTAGTTTAGATTTTATGTTGCGTGTATATAAAAAATACAAATATCCTTTAAAATTACCAAAAACTAATAGACGTGAATTTTTATGCAAATATTTAAAAAAAACTGCTTTAAACAGATTCTGTAAACAACTCAATCATGAATGGAGTCTTAGATACTCTTATGTTCCAAGTATTATAGAAAAATCAAAAAAACAAAATATTAAATCTAAATTACAAGACATAGAATTAGAAGTTGAACTTGATGATAATGAAGTTGATAAAACATATCAATATGAAAATGTTGATGGTGAAAAACAAAATAAATCTATTAAATTAACAACACGTCTAAACTTTTTACCGATGCGTAATTATATTAAGACTAATTATCAAGCCAAAAAATATATATGGGATAAATTAGTTATTGAAAATAAGTGTATAAAGAAGCCATCAACTAGTCTAGATAATCAAAAACCACTAAATGTTACTGAACTTACACCCACGCAACAATTTGTTAAAGATTATTTTACTCCGGAATCGCCATATAAGGGACTATTAGCGTGGCACTCAGTTGGAACTGGTAAAACGTGTACTGGTATAGCAGCTGCTAGTTCTACATTTGAGCGACAAGGTTATTCAATACTGTGGGTAACTAGAACAACATTAAAGTCTGATGTTTGGAAAAATATGTTTGACCAGATTTGTCATCAGACTATTGCTACAGAAGTTGAACTTGGTTTAACTTTACCCGAAAGTTTAACTCAACGGAAAAAAATGTTGTCAGATAGATGGTTAGAACCAATGTCTTATAAACAATTTAGTAATTTATTAGAAGGTAAAAATACAATATATAACACTTTAATGCAAAGAAATGGTCCTGAAGATATATTACATAAAACATTGATAATTATAGATGAAGCACATAAATTATACGGTGGAGACTTAAAAGCAGCAGAGCGTCCTGATATGACGGTTATGGAGCGTTATATAATGAATAGTTATAATAAATCAGGTAAAGACTCTTGTAAATTATTAATCATGACTGCTACACCTTTCACCGATAGTCCTATAGAAATGTTTAAAATAATTAATCTATTTATGCCTAATGAATCTGAAAAAATTACAACTGATCGTGAAGAGTTTAAAAAACAATATATGACAAGCGAGAATATTTTATCTGAAGCAGGAGTTAAAAATTTAGCTAATAAAATGTCGGGATATATTAGTTATTTAAATCGTGAACAAGACCCTACACAATTTGCACAACCAATTATGATTAATGTTCCAGTATTAATGTCTTTTATTGAAGATGATGATGTACGAGATTTTATATATTTAAATAAAAAACCTGATAATCTGTCAAAAAAAGATAAAGACTTGATTAGTAGATTGCAACAAAAGGTAAAATCAGTTAAAGAAACTATTAGTGAAAAACGAAAACAATTGCTAAATGAAAAACGCGAAATTGCTGATGAATGTAAAAAACAATTCCCTGAAAAAGAAATGAAAAAAGATTACAATAGTTGTATTGAAGTGGGTAAGCTAGAACTAGAAGAATTAGAAAACTTAATTAAGGAGTTAAACATTCAATTAGATAACTTAATGGAACAATTATCATCAATTAAAAATGATAATAGTAAAAATAAAAATAATAATGCCGATATTAAAAAGAAAATTAAAGAGATTAAATCTGGTCTTAATCAAGAATATCTATTATTTAAAGAATGTCAACATATTACATATAAATCAAATAAGGTTACAAAACGCGCAAAAAGTATGTCTCTTAATCGCAAAAAATCTAGTGTAAATGTTAGTAGAAAAATAAAGAGTATTTAAATATAAATTTATAATAATTTAAGCATTATTTATTATCATAATACATAATACATAATGTATCTATTACAATTTGACGGTGGTAGTCGCGGTAATCCAGGACTGGCGGCAATTGGATATGTTATATATGATAATAATGATAATAATAACGATATAATCGCTGAATGTTCTTCTGTAATATCAACTAATGCTACAAATAATTACGCTGAATATATGGGTTTATTGTATGGATTAATGAATGCTAAATGTTTAAATATAAAATCTTTACGAGTAGAAGGTGATTCGCAGTTAATTATTAAACAAATGAAAGGAGATTATAATGTAAACAGTAAAAATATAGTCTACTTATATCAACAATGCTATAATATTGCTAAAGAGTTTGAAGAAATTACGTTTACACATATTTATAGAGATAATAATAAATATGCAGATTCATTAGTTAATATAGCTTTTGATAGATATATTAACAAAAAAGATAAAATTAGTGTTTAAATGATTTGCGACACATTGGGTCTTTTAGTGCTTCTGGGAAAGTTTTGCCAGTTCGTTTACAGAATGCTTTAACATGGGAAATCCATTTTGATGGACCTTTTTTATTACTTTTTTTTGATTTTTTTGATTTTTTTGATTTTTTTGATTTTTTTGATCGTGTTTTATTTTTTCTTACTCCGTGTCTTGTTTTGCGACGACTTTTGCGTGTTTTCTTTCCTCCACCTAGATTTGTAACATTGTCACTATTATTATCATAATGTTCGGCATCTGCTACTCCATCTATTTGATCGTCAAATTCTTGTTGTTCAGAATCATTCATATCTGTATTTGATTCTAAAATTGAACCTGTCATTTATATTATAAGTAAATATAATAAATTTTGAAAAAATATAATATATTTATTTACAGATTAAAAATAACTCTATTTATAAATTAAATGGATATTTGCTATAATACTTTATTTACAAATAAATGGTTAGATATTATAATAAATTATGATAATTTATATAGAGATAAACAATTAACCATATCATGTATTTTAGACCAAGTATATATTAAAATAGATAAAGTATATCCTAAAATAGATAAAGTATTTAGATGTTTTAGTTATTTTGACCCTGATAAAACTAGAGTTGTAATTGTAGGTCAAGACCCATATCATGGATATGGTCAAGCGTGTGGGTTATGTTTTGCAGTAGAAAATACTGAAAAAAAACCGCCTTCTCTTAAAAATATAGAACGTGAATTAATACAGAGTCTTAATGTTAAATTAAATGATATAACTCTAGAAAAATGGGCTAGACAAGGTATATTATTATTAAATGCCAGTTTAACGGTTTATGAATCACAACCGAATAGTCATAGTAAATACTGGAACGAATTTACTCTATTTATAATAGACTATTTAAACAAACTATCTAAATCTATAATATTTGTTGCATGGGGACAATATGCGGATAAACTAATGTCTAATATAAATTTAGACTTACATTATAAAATTACAACATCACATCCATCACCACTAAGTGCTAAAAGATCTTATAAAACAAATCCGGCTTTTATAGGGTCGAATTGTTTTGTCGAGATTAATGATATATTAACTAGTAATAATCAAGAAAATATTGAGTGGTAATTATTCTTAATTATTGTCAATTATTGTATTGTTATGAGTATCAATATTTATATTTTTGTATATATTATTTTCACGATTTGTATCACGTGTGCTAGTTATAAAATTGGTATTTGTACTCATATTAGTAATTTCATATATTTGATTAACTGAAAGATTATTTACTAATAATATTTCTTCTAGTTCTAAAATAATTGTCTGTAATTTGTTTATTACTAGTTGTATTCTAGCTACTAATATAGAATCATAATTATAAGTTGATTGTAATGTTATAAAACCGGATTTACTGTTAATTAATGATGATTTTAATAAATTAATATCATCTAGATTATTTTTTTCTATTATCTTATTTTTTTCAATTTTAATTGAATTAATTAATAATTCAATATAGTTAATGCATTGTTCGCGATTATAGCTATAATACCACCTTGATATAAAATTAAAATAATAATGTTTGTCTATTATAATTTTACTTTTATTATTTGCATCTAAATATATAGCTAACTTATCATTTTCTTTTAATTGACTTATTATCTCTAAATCAATTAAATACGCGTTTAACATATTATCGAAATATTACTTACTATTAAATAATATTTTTATAATATTAAAATATTATTTAATTATTGATTTACCTTTGTACTTTAAAATATCTATTATCTTATTTGTAGTAATAAATTGGTCATCTCCATATATATCTTGTAATAGTAGCCATTCAAATAATCCCCCCAAATAAACATATATATTTTTAAATCCTAATTTATAGAGCTGATTGTACTTATCGATAACGCTATTGTCTGTTGAATTCTCTCCATAAATGACGATCTTTATAGATAGATTTGTCTTAATGTATTGGTTTAATAATTTATATTCTTCACTAGGTGATATTGTATTTACAATTAAACAATTTTGATTATCTTCGGGTAATGTGCTTATAATAATAAATTCTGAAATTTGTTTATTTATAATTGTTTGTAATGCTTGAAAATTTAATTTATTAATACTAGTAGTATTACCCATTGCAAATAAATTATCTATGATATAATATTTTTAATTATATGTTTAATTGGATTTTTAAACTAATTTTTATTTATTAAATTATATATTTTATATAGTAATTCTATTTATTTTAGTTTTTTTCTAGATTATTCCACATTCCTCCTACAAAATTTATTGGGTATTTAAATTTAAATACAGAGTCTGGATTATTTAAATTAATACCTAGAAAAGTACAATTAATATTATAATTATTTGAAAAAGATATTGTGTTTTTTAAAAGTGATGAATCATAAAATAATTTATCATATATACCATTTACATAATATATATAATCACTATATTCTACCAACATTGGATTGATTCTGTCATAATAATATAGTTTATTATATTCTATATTAAACTCTAGACCTATATTTTTTGTACACACTTTACCGTAATATTTATAATTATTTATTTTATTATAAATAGTTGTACTAGGTAATTTTATTAAATTGTCTGGGTCTAATGATAAATAATTTGAAGCATAATCAATTATTAATGTTCCTAAATTATAATCTTTATCTACAACATATGTATTTATTTCACAACGAGTTACATAATCACTTGTTACTGTATTAAATAGCGGACTTGTACAATTATATATATTAATACTCAAGTAATAATCTAAACTATCGTCTTTTAATATTCCAATTTTTTTTATCTCTAAATTATTATCTAGATACTTTGGGTTAATATCATCATTATTTATATAATTATAAATCTTTGTGTAATCATCGCGATTGAGTTTATAATTTATGTATGTACTATCATTATCTACTGTAAAAGATGCATATAATGTGTTTTTATTATATGCGTTATTTGAAATTATCGGCATACCGGTTAATAATGCATTATAAAATACTCTTAATATACGATTTTTAGCTATCATATTACTAATACTATTATTATTAAATTTAAATAGTAATAATAATATTATTGTAAAAAAAATCATATTATTTGAAAAATTCGTATTTGTACTAATATTCTAACTAATTTAATATTATAGTTTAATCTATTGATGTAAAAACAAATACATCACGATATGCTATATCATATTCATCTATCACTGAAATATCATCAACACTATGAAATAACAATCGATCATTAATAGTAATAGTTTCTCCTTTTTCCAAGCATTTTGTATATAATAATTGATTTTTATTATTGTATATATTACTATTTCCCCCTTTAATATTATATCTAGAGATCACGCATACCTTAATTATGTTAAATCCATCTCTATGTATACCTTCAGGAACAACCGTTTTTGTTTTACTATCTATTATGACTCTTATTTGATGAACGTTTACATATCTTATATATGTGCTATCAATATCTTGAATATTATTATAATCACGTATAAACTGATTTAGCATTTTTTTAAAATAATGATTATTTACAACATCTAGACTAATATTTGTATAACTTCTAGTTATATTACCGTTATATGTATTATAATTACTTGATTGTAGAAATTCTAATTGACCAATTATTTCGATATTATTAATGTTTTCTACATTTAACATTGAAAAACCGCGATATCTAGTATTTTCATAAAATTTATCTATGGATAAATTATTAAATGTGCTTTGTAATTCATAATATCTCGTATCATTATACGGTGGTTTTAAAATATAACTAGACTTAAAATTAAATTTAGTATTATTAATATATTTAAACATATTAATTGATGATGCGATATCATATACTTGTTCTAATGTATTATAATGCATTAGTGATATTCTTAGAACACCATCTTTGATGTTTAATATGTCAAATAATCTATTGCAATAAAATTTTCCAGTGTTTGATAGTATATTTAAATTATTTAGTACAAGATTTACATTATCTATATTGTAATTCTTAAATGTCAAAGAAAATATTGGTGTTTTCGCTTTTCTACTATCTTGAATAATACTTATTTCATCATTAAAACTAATTAGTTGATTGAGTTTTTTAGTTAAAGTCAATTCATATGTATTTATGTGTTCCATAACACACATAACAATTTCTCTGGTAAATTCAATATACTCTTCATTACTAATATTTTTAATCTTTTTGTAATAATCTATTAAATAATCTTTTACTCCTAAAATACTACTTGCTAGTTCGTAATTTATACCTCCCACTTGTAATTTACTCGGTGAATTATTATACATATCATCGCTAAATATATAATGATTTTGATTAGATAAATTAGGTAAAATACCCGATTTAATATACATAGCAGAAATTCTTAAACCTAAAAATTTATAAAATGAAACTACATAATAGTCTACGTTATATTTATCGACATCAATTAAGCCATGCGGCATATAAGCTACACCATCTACTAAAACTTGTGTTGTTTGATTAATCTTTTTAATATCCCGAATTACTGACTGTATTTCTATAACATTTCCTAGTATGTTACTAACATGTGGTATTACAACTAATTTAGTAGAGCTATCAACTTGTTCTATTAAATCGTTATAGTTTATACTATAATCTGGTCCTAAATCCCAGAATTTTATTTTTGTATTAGTATTATTTGCAATTACCATAAACGGAGTAGTTGCAGATTCGTGTGAAAACGATGAGAGTATAATATTTTTATCTACATTAGTATCATTATTCCAATTATCATATAAACTATTCGCTAACAAATATAATGATTGCGATGAACTAGTATTATATACTATATCACCATTCTTATTATTTAATATAGTGCTTACTATACTATTAATACTATTTAATTTATCTGTAGCACTTTTAGATATTTTGTTATAACTATATGGTTGCACATAATTTTCTTTTACATAATTTTGCAGTTGTTTAATTACTTGATATGGTATTTGACTACCTCCAGCATTATCACAGAATATAGTATCTGAATACTTTAGTAATGATGGAAAGAATCTCTGCATATATATATTATTAATTTATAAGTTGTTACAAATTAATAAAACTTTATTTTTAAATCAATTTTTATTGCAGTTTAATAATGTATTATAACGTAATTTTTTTTACACGTAATTCAATAACATAGACAAACGTACATTATTTAAAAAAAAATAAGATAACGATTATAGATAAATTCTTGCATCTTTTATTGTATTATTTCATTTAAATAATCTTCAAATTGTTCTTTATAATGTTGTTTTAAAGAATTTCTATTATCTTCTAATAAATTGCCTTCTAATAAATTATCTTCTAATAAATTATATATATTTTCATCGTTATTTTTAAATAAATATAGTTTCATTAAAACCCATTTAACTATATTAAGTTGTTCTTCATTACTTCCGCGCAAACCCTCACCTTGGACTCTGATGTGATCGGAGGAGCCTTCGTTTCGTTCATGTAGATGGTCGGCGGCGGCGGGTTCGGAGGCGAGGGCGGCGACGGCGAGGGCAGCGACGGCGGAGGCG
>CERI01114881.1_pt1 | contig 16593 bp, 11 predicted proteins | sample 350261 | NCBI WGS metagenome assembly CERI01 (sample SAMEA2620979, study PRJEB7988) | marine metagenome | isolation source: saline water (ENVO:00002010), including
AGATGAGGTCAGAGCAGATAGTGACCAAGGATTGAATTTAAGTGACGATAGTGGAACGAACGGGATTTTTGTTAAAGATGGTGGAGAGATGGATGCCACGCACTTAATTACATCATCAGGGGGTATTAAAGCAAAAGGGGTACCAGGTTCTTCATTTTACTCAGACACAGAAACTTCCGTTAATATAGGAACATTAAATAATCAATACGCACTTATTGAAATGAATAGTAGTAATGAAGGTGGTGGTTGGATTGATTTTACAGATGCGAGTGGAACTGATATGAAAGGGCGTATAAGATATGTAAACTCCTCAAATCAATTCCAATTTTTTACCGCTGGCGCACTAAAAATGGTGTTAAATTCTAGTGGAAATGTAGGTATTGGAACAACTAGCCCGTCTCGAAAATTAGATGTCAATGGAACAGCCGGAGGAACAAGCGCATGGCAATCACCATCGGATAAAAGATATAAAGAAAATATTAAGCCAATTCAAAACATCCTACCTAAAATAAATAAATTAGTAGCCATTTATTATGATTGGAAAAAACAAGATTTTCCTGATAAAAATTTTCCTGATAAAAGGCAAGTTGGCTTCATTGCTCAGGAGATGGAAGAAATATTCCCTGAATTAGTTTACACTGACAAAAGAGGATATAAATCTGTTGCTTATAGTAAAATAACACCAATTTTACTGCAAGCAATTAAAGAATTACAATTACAAAATACTAAAGAAATAGAAGGTTTAAGAAAAAAATATGACCAAAAAATTAATGAATTAACCAAAAGAATTAAAAAGTTAGAAAATGATAAATAAGTTAATATTTATATTCCTTATATTAATCCTTACTTCTTGCTTTAAAGAGCCTTTTGAAATAATGATTGAAAAAGAGCCGAAAATTAAAGCAATTAAAAAATATAATTCCTTTCTTGCTTCTGAGTATGTAGATTATGCCAAATATCTCAAAAGAATAAAGCAAGAAGATGCAAGTAATCATTTTTCACAAAAAGCCCTAGATGCCTTTAGTGGGGCATATATTAGTCCAGAAATACCACAAAATTGGTCTTTTCCACCTAACAAGATAGAAGAGGCAATATTTGCCGGGAAAAGATTAATGTCAGTAAATAATTTTGATACTAAAATAAATTTACCAATACAATTATCTCATCTAATCTTACTATATGATTGCTGGATTAGTGGTAAAGGTCATATGATGGGGCATTTTATACCACATTCTAGCTGTAAGAATCGATTCTATCTATTGTTAGACGAAATTGAAGAGTATAAAATAAGTAATAAAAGATTAAAAGAAGAAGAAAAATATTTAGATCTAACAGAATTTATTATATATTTTGATTTCAATAGCTATAAATTAAATAATGAAGCAGAAAAGGCACTAAAGGAAACATTTGAGTTCCTCAATAATTATGATGATACATATTCAATTTTACTAATTGGATCAGCAGATTCATCAGGTAAAAAATTATATAATAAATATCTATCAACACAAAGAGTTAAAATGGTTCAAAACCAATTATTTAAAAATGGTGTACCAAAAAATGTTATTTACTATAAATCATTTGGGGAGCAAAGACCAAATATGATTACTAACAATAAAACTCAAGAAGAAAATAATCGCTATGTTAAAATATATATATCTAGAACAGAAAATATAAGTAAAATACCATTGCCTATTATTGAACAAACTAGCTATTATAATAGAATTACTGAAGCTAAAATGACTAATTAAACCATATTTTCTTTAAAGAAAATTGATTTATTTTTTTAAATTTTTATTCCTAAATTTTACACCACCCTCCTTAATAAAGCTTTGTTTACCTCTAGCAATTGCCAAATCTCCTTTCTCAATATCTTTTGTAATTACACTACCAGCTCCAACCATAGAATTATCATCAATATTAAGTGGTGCAATTAGAGCAGAATTTGAACCAATAAAGACATTGCAACCAATATTGGTTGTAAATTTATTATAACCATCATAATTACAGGTAATAGTACCGGCTCCAATATTTGAATTTTCTCCAATATTAGCATCTCCAATATAAGAAAGATGATTAATTTTAGTTCCTTTGGAAATTTTACCTTTTTTTATCTCAACAAAATTACCAATTTTTACCCCTTCACCAAGATTTGTGCCAGGTCTAATTCTAGCAAAAGGACCAATAATAGAATTTTTAGAAATTTTTGCCCCCTCAATATGAGAGAATGATTTAATTTCTACAAAAGAATCAATTTCTACATTAGGACCAAACACAACATTAGGATGAATAATAACATCATTAGCAATCTTAGTATCAAAAGAAAAATACACAGAGTTGGGATCTATTAAAGTTACACCGCCCGCCATCATCTTTGAACGCATCTTATCTTGGAAAATTTTCTCTGCATCTGCTAATTGTGATTTTGAATTTACACCCAAAACCTCATCTTCTTTACATTTAATTAAAGAACAGCTTAGATTGTTTCTTTTGGCAATTGCAACAATATCCGTTAAATAAAACTCTTTTGAAGCATTATTATTGCCAATTTGAGATAGTAAATTGTTGACTTGATTGCCCTTTATAGCCATAACTCCAGAATTGCAAAGGGTAATTTTCTTTTCCTTTTCACTCGCATCCTTAAACTCTACAATCTTTTCTAACTTACTACCATCAGTTAACAATCTACCATAAGATCCCGGATCTTTAGCATCAAAAGCAAGAACGGACACATCATTTTGTTTAGAATTATCAATTATATCTCTTAAAGTTGATTTTTCTATAAAGGGAGTATCACCATAGAGAACTAAACATATATTGGGGTCAATTTTAGAATTCTCCATTGCCAATTTTACAGCATGACCAGTTCCCAACCTTTCCCCTTGAATAGTAAAATGTAAATTATGATATTTTTCCTGCAAATCATTTTTGACAATATCACCCATTTCTTGAGAAATAACTATGTTAATCTCATTAGGATTTAAATCTAAAGCACCATGAATTACATGTTCAATCATTGGTAAATACCCAACCTGATGCAAGACCTTTGATTTGTTTGATTTCATCCTAGTACCCTTACCTGCACCAAGAATAATAACAGAAATTTTTTGTGACATTATATTTATATAATTTTTTGCAATTTACTAATTGCTAAATTGGCTAAATCAATTTTTGGTTTTTTTTGATGATTTGCAAATAAAACTTTTTCACCTACTAATCTTATTTTACCCTCACTAGCAAAAACTATTTTTAATAATTCATCTACATTTGTAAATTTATTATTCTTAAATTCAATTACAATATCCTTACCTTTAGACTCAATCTTAGCGATATTTATTTTCTTTGCCAGGATCTTTAAATATGAAATTTCTAATAAATTATGTACTTCCTGTGGCATTTTACCAAATCGATCTACTAATTCCATTTCTATTCCATCCTTCTCCTGTGTAGATTTAATATTTCCTATTCTTTTATAAATACTCATTCTTAAATCAATGTCAGAGATATATTCCTCTGATATTAAAAGTGACAATCCTAGCTTTATTTTTACTTGATAATTGTCAATAGATTTGACCTCTTCATTAGAAATATTTTCAATTGCCTCATTGAGCATTGACTGATATAGCTCAATACCAGTATCTTTAATATGACCTGACTGCTCATCTCCTATTATATTTCCTGCGCCTCTAATATCCATATCATGTGATGCAATTGAAAATCCAGCACCAAGCGCATCAATATTTTGCATGACTTCTAATTTTTTAACTGAATTTTTAGTTAATTTACGACCTGCACTACTCATTAAATAAGAATATGCTCTAATTTTTCCTCTACCTACTCTACCTCTTAATTGATACAATTGTGCTAATCCAAAATATTCAGCCTTATAAATAATAATTGTATTAGCATCTGCAATATCAATTCCAGACTCAATAATTGTAGTAGACAGTAAAATATCAAATTTATTGTCATAAAAATCATTCATTATTTCATCTAACTCATCTGGCTTCATTTGACCATGGGCAGATCTAATTTTAATTTCTGGCACCAAATCTTTAAGATGTTTTTCTACTTGCCTTAAGTCTGCAATCTTAGGTACAACAAAAAAACTTTTACCACCTCTTTGATATTCTCTCATCAACGCTTCTTTAACAATTACTGAATCATAAGGCATAACAAAATTACGAATTGCTATCCTATCAATTGGTGGTGTGGCGATAATACTCATCTCTTTTATACCAGATAATGACATCTGCATCGTTCTAGGTATAGGTGTTGCAGAAAGACTGAGTAAATGTATTTCACTTTTAAATTCCTTAATTCTTTCTTTTTGAGCTACACCAAAATGCTGCTCTTCATCTAAAATTATTAAACCTAAATTATTAAATTTGGTATTTTTAGCTAAAATTGCATGAGTACCAACAACAATATTAACATCTCCATTTTCCATACCAGATCTGACTTCACGATTTTTGGCAACTGTGTTCATGCGATATAGGCTAGAAATATTAAATTTAGTTTTGGAGAATCGTTGTAAAAAATTATTATAATGCTGGCGACAAAGAAGAGTAGTAGGGGTGATAATTGCCACTTGATAGCCACTTGAGGCGGCAATAAAAGCTGCCCTCATAGCAATCTCTGTCTTGCCAAATCCAACATCGCCACAAATTAGACGGTCCATTGGGTAACCTTTAATTAAATCTTGTTCAATTTCTTCAATTGCTTTTAGCTGATCTTCAGTTTCAACAAAAGGGAAATCATTTTTAAATTCATCATAAAATCCAGACTCCACATCTACAATTGCTGCTTTTTGTATTTTTCTTTTAGCGGCTAAATTAATTAATTTCTTAGCAATAATTTTAATCCTGTTACGAGCTTTTTGGCAGCGATTTTTCCAATTTGTTCCACCCAAAATATCCAACTCAATTAATGAATTTTCTCCAGAATATTTTGTTATCAAATCAATATCTTCAACAGGTACAAAAAGATTATCATTGTTTTTATAGGTAATTTTCAGAAAATCATTTTTATTACCTCCTATATCCATCGTTTCTAAACCTTCAAAACGACCTATTCCATGCTGCATATGAACCACCAAATCTTTTTGCTTTAAGGCAAAACCCTCCTCTAAAATTCTTTTACTTAATTTTTGTTTATTTCTTCTTTTTATTTTTTCCCCTAAAAGGATATTTTCACTAATAACGGCTAAATTATCACTATAAAAACCATTTATTTGATCAAAAATAGCAATTGCAATTTCATTTTTTTTAACATTATCCAAATCATCAAATTGATTAATTTCTTTTATTAAAAAATTATTCTGTTGCAATATCTTAGATATTACAGACCTAGAACCCTCGCTAGTAGTGGTAATTATAATTTTTCTACCAATTAACTCCTTTTGTAAAAACTCTGATAGTAAATCAAAAACATATTTCTTGTTAGATTTACTTGCTTCTAAAAAATTAGGAATAGATTTAATATTTAAATCAATATTTCTGTCATTTACATTAGGATTACTAAAATTATGAAATCTGCAAACAGAAAATTTTTCTAAATTCAATCTAAATTCTTCTTCATTAAGATATAATTTTTCTGGTGGCAATGGGTTATATATATTACCATTTTTACGTGACTCATCTATTGTGTCCAATCTAGATCGATAATACTCATCTACCTTGTTAGCTCTATCAAATATATCTGGAAAAGTCTTTTCCTCCAATAAAATAAAACTATCTTCTACATTAAAATAGGAAAATAAATTATCTAAATCATCTTGATAAAATAATGGTAAAAAATTTTCCATTCCTGGATATTCCCTTGCATCAACTACATGATCATATAATTGATCAGAGTCTGGATAACCGAATAATCTTTGGTAATTTTGTTTAAAATTTTTAATTGATTTTTCATTTAAAATAATTTCACTAGCGGGAAAAAAACTCACAGACTTAACGGAGTTAGAAGTAATTTGAGTAATAGGATCAAATACCCTAATTTCGTCAATTTCATCACCAAAAAAATCAAAACGATAACCAATTAAATCATCATTTTTTTGCAACTTGCTATAAATTATAACATCAATTATGTTGCCACGCACTGCAAAATCTCCAATATCATTAGCTGTACCTATTCTTTTATACCCGTTATCACTTAAAAAATTAATCATTTTTTCAATAGGAATTGAATTTTTTTCCTTAATTTCAAAGCCCATATTACTAATCTGATTTTTAGGAGATAGTTTTTGTAAAACAGAATTGACAGTTGTAATAACCAGGATTTTTTGATCTTGATTTTGTGTAATTTCAATTAGGGTTTTAATTCTAGTGGCAATGATAGAATTCTTAGGAGAAGCACGATCATAAGGCAATGAATCCCAAGCAGGAAAAGAAATAATTTTAATATCTGGTAAGAAAAACTCCACTTGCGATCTAATCTCTTCTAGCCTTTTGTCATTCTGCGTAATATGTAAAAAATATTTTCTATCTGAATTTTGAATGAATTTTGACAATGAAAAACCAACTGCGTCATCACTTATTTTAATAATTGAACTATTTTCCTTAATCTGTTTTAATTGTAATTGGTAATTAATCATTATTTATTATAACTTATATCTTAAAAATATCTCTAAATATATTATTAATTTTTAAATCAAAATTTGAATATTAATATTATTTCTGTAAATTAGTCTATTATTTTCAACAAAATTTTTAACAAAATGAATAAAATTTTATTCCCAACAATTATATTTCTTATAATATCCTGTCAACCACATAACCAAGATCTTAGAATGGGAGAAAATATAAAAAACCAAAAGGAAATAGATTTTATTAAAAATAAATGTCAAAAATATCAACAAGCAACCCTACCATCATGTATTAAAAAAGCAAAATCTTCCTTTCGCTGTCTAAATTCAATTGAGCAGTATTTAGAAAAAATTAATTTACAGGGTAAAATAGAATGTAGAAAAGAAGCTAATATACAATTTCCTTATTCATCACAATATAAGGAAGAGGAAAAAAACGATTTTGAGCTAAAAGAAGAGGATCTTGACATAATACAAGACAATATAGATTATTTTCTAGCTACTGATAAAATATATATTTATCGCTACAATAAGGATAAAAAAAATAATAACAAACCAGAAGTGTTAGAAAATAATTATAAAAATAGGTTTGACACCTTCTATTCAAGGAGTCAATTTATAAAAAAATGTCAAAATAATTTTGATGATCGAGAAGACATATTCAAACAAAAATATGTAGAAAAATGTCACAACATTCTTGATTTACCTAAATCTATCTAGGCTGTAATCACTATTAACACAAATTTTAAGTTGATTTATTGTTTTAAAAAAATATATTCTAATCATTAGTTAATTAAACAAATTATTATGAGTTCTACCAAATCTGGTGAAAATAAATTCTCTAAGATACTGACTATAGCACTGGTTGCTAGTATATTTTTATCAGTATTGTCATACCAAATGGGCATTCAATTAGAGGAAGAAATTTATAAAGATCTAAAGAATACCTTTTTTAAACCTCTTAAATGGTGGATAAATCCGTTAATTGCTTTTTCAATGTTTAGCGTTTTCTTTAGAACCCCTGAAGGCAAGGCTCTTAACTTTATTGTATTATTATGCGATATAATCTTGTTGTATTTTATATCTACTCTCATTGCAAATTTATTTGCATATAATATGTATGATTTATTTCCTTTTGCCGAAATTATAGCACCAGCTTTGCAAGGTATTGATTCAACTGAATTTAATAAAACTTCTCCTGGAGGAATTCCAACAATTATCCTTATTATGATTTTTGCTTTTTGTACTTCAGTTATCTGTCGTTATGTTATACATCATTATTTTATTGCTGTTGTTAAACAAATTTTACATGTATTAAACATTATCATTGGGGTCAAATTTTTTAATAAAGTAAAGTTTATCTCTACATTTAAGAAAGAATACAAAGATGCTAGCAAATCAAATAAAGATTCATCATATTCAATTACTTTTATTAACTTTTTTGATAAAATTATATTTGGAGTATTGATGATGATTTTACTATTATCACCCCTGGCTGTATACTCTTCATTCCTACAAATTCTTAATGATCGTGGTTTTAATTTCTTCTTAGATTTGGGTAAATTTATACTATGTTATGGATCGATCTTACTTACTTATAAATTAGTGGTACTGCCAATTGTTAGAACAGTTTTTACATTAGGTGTTACCAATAAGGAAAGTTATTTATCTTTCTTGAGAAAAGGTACTCCTGTTCTGATAACAGCTGCAGCCACTTCTTCTAGTGCAGCTACCTTAGGTGTTAATATTAAGGCCGCTTCTACCTTAAATGTACCTAAAGATATGAAAGATAAGGGTCATAATAAAGCTTTAATGCCTGTTGGAGCTACTCTTAACATGGATGGCACTAGTATCAGTTTAGTAGTTTATTTCCTTTTAGGGGCTCAGTTATCTGGAATTACCGACATATCATTTTGGTCGGTTGTTTTGACTGCTGTCGGACTATCATTTGGAACTGCGGCTGTACCCAGCGCTTCTTTAATTATGCTAACTAGTATGTATAATTCATTTGCTGTGCCTGAAGCGGTTACAAGTAAATTACTATCAATAATTCTAGCTGTTGATCCAATACATGATCGCTTTAGAACAATGGTTAATACGTGGGGAGATTTGAATATGATATATATAATTCAATCTAAAAGAGGCATCATAACTTCTTTTATGAAAAAGCTATGTCCAAAAAAACAAAAATAGGATCTTGCCAATTTTGTTTGTTGACTTATTGTTAATTTTAAGAAGCTTCCAAATAACCTGGTATTTTTTTAATTATGGCTGATTTTTATCTAATATAAGATCAATGTTAAAAAGTAACTTTAAAAAACAAAAGGAGCAAGGGCAACAAGATGTTGTAAATAACGAAGATGATCAAGAATCTAAAATATTAACAGCTTCTAACTCCGTTGGCTCAAGTAGGGCAAAAAAGCTGGCAAATATACTAATATTATTATTATCATGCGGAGTAGTGTTTTACTTTTTACTATTTCAAGAAAATCCAGATGACCCTAATCAAGATAATACAAAAGATATTAAAATTGAATTAGATAAAGAATTAGAAGCTTTACCTCCGGAAAAAGATCTGAATTTTGAAGAGGTAGGTGATATTTCTCCCTTAGAACAAACAACCAACAAGGAACTAGAAAGACCTACCCTCCCTGCATTGCCAGAGTTACCTGTAATACCAGATTTACCAGAAGAAAAAGAAATTTATCCAGAACTTGAACAAAAAGATTCAATAAAATCAGGTATTGACGATCTACCAACTAACTCTAGCAAGAAAAATTTATCTACAGATCAGCAAGAAAAAAAGGATAACAACTCAAAAGAATATTATTCTGACCCCAGGAGAACTCCAATAATGCCAGAAAATATTCAATTACCACAAGGTAATAGTTTTGGAGATCAAAACGGTATTAGAGATCTAAGTGGTAATGCCATACAACAACCATTGGCACCAACACCACCAACTGTAGTACAAAATAAAGATTTATCTAGTATTATTGCCCAAGGCAAAATGATGACTGCAATTTTAGAAACAGCTATTAATACAGAAGTTCCTGGTGATATAAGAGGCATTGTTAACCGGGACGTCTACGCTGAATCAGGAAATAATATTTTAATACCAAAGGGGACAAGATTATTCGGCTCATATTCAAGCAATATAGCTAGAGGACAAGGAAGAGTTGAGATAACTTGGAATAGAATAATTAGACCAGATGGTCTTGATGTATCTATATCACTGTCTGCTTCTGATCAATATGGTAGATCAGGTATTTCTGGCGAGGTAGATAATCAATATAGCTCCACTATAGCCAACGCTTTATTAACAAGTGTTTTAGCAGTTGGCGGAGCACTAGCTGCTGATGCCCTTAGTGGAGATAACTCTTCAACAACTACTGGCAGTGACGGATCGGTAATATCAACAGATACCGCATCAGCACAAGTCATTACCCAAGTTACAGGAGCCGTGATAGATACGGTAACAAAAATGATTGAGGATTCTATAAATATTCAGCCAGTTATAAGAATACCACATGGCACCAAAATGACTGTGATAGTAAATTCAGATATTACATTACCACCATATGAGTATTAAACATTTTGAACTGTTAAAATATCTAAAATCAATTATCATATTAATTTTAACCTTTGTAGTCTTGTTAGCTCATATAAATGTAGCTAAAGCAAATGAATATGAAGATAACTTTTTTGAATTAGAAGATAATTTTAACTACAATTCTAAATCTACAAATATATACGACCCCTTAGAAAAACTTAATCGTAAAATATTTTATTTTAATGAAAAAGCTGATAAATATTTTATGAAACCTGTTAATACAGCTTACAGATTCATTACTCCTAATATATTTAGAAAATCAATTAATAACATATTAAGCAACTTATCCCGCCCCTTTGATGTAATTAACTCCCTAATACAGGGAGATATATCTAATAGTAGAGCAAGCTTCTCGTCATTTCTGATTAATAGCACTGTTGGACTTTTTGGTATATTTGATATTGCTAAATCTAAAAATATAAATTTTAAAAAAAATAGTTTTGCAGATACACTTGCCCATTATGGAATTTCTCGTGGTCCTTATTTAGTATTGCCTTTTTTGGGACCAAGTGATGTGAGAAACTTCTCAGGATTATTGGTTGAAAAGACTGTTGATCCACTATCAATTAATATGCTAAAAGCTGGCGGCAAGAACAAATTAATTAAAGATAAACACAGCTATGGATTAACGACAATCAATGCTATTAATAAATATGATCAGATAGCAGATATTTTACATAGCGCCCAAAAAGACTCATTTGACTTATATTCAGTCATGAGGTCTGTATATTTACAATCTAAAAAATAATTTATAGATGTTAAAGTTCTTATATATATTTATTTTATTTTTAACATCATCATGCCTAACTAGAATTGAAAAACAGGGGTATTCTTTTGATTCATCAGATTATAAAATGATTAGGGAAGAAATCACCTCCCAAGCTGAAGTAAAAAATATTATGGGATCTCCTACTCTTATATCATTTATTGGCAAAAAACCTATTTGGATATATTTTTCTCAAATAAAAGAAAAATTATTATTTTTTAAACCCAATATTACAGCAAGAAAAATTATGACTATAGAGTTTGATTATGAACAGAAATTCGTTGAAAAAACTAACTTCTATAGCCTAGATGATATAAATGATATTAAATATATTTCTGATTATACAAAAATAGAAGATCCAAATAAAAATATCATGTCGGAATTTTTTGGTAATATTGGCAAAATATCACCTAATTAGAAATGAGGAAAGTAATAAAATCTGCTTCTATCTTCTCTTTCCTAACTCTAATATCACGCATTTTTGGCTTTATTAGAGATGTCTTAATTGCTAAATATATTGGTGTTAGTATTTTATCAGATGTATTTTTTGCCGCTTTCAAGCTACCTAATTTTTTTCGCAGAATTTTTGCTGAAGGTGCATTTAATAATGCTTTTGTTCCAATTTTCTCCAGTAAATTGCAATCCAGCCATAATGACGCCATCAGATTTGCTCAAAATACCTTATCACTACTATTTTTTATCTTATTAATTGTTATCATTATCATACAAATATTTATGCCCATCTTTATATCTGGTATATTTCCTGGATTTAGAGGTGATGAATATCAGTTAAATTTAGCAATAGATTTATCAAGAATTACAATTTTTTATCTATTATTTATTTGTATTGCATCATTATTTTCAGCCATGCTTAATTCTCTTGGTAAATTTGCGGTAACCTCAGCAACTCCTATAATTTTAAATTTAACCTTTATTATATTTTTATTATTTTTAAGAGAAGATTTCCAGAATTTAGCTTACAATTTATCATACGCAGTATTTTTTGCTGGTATTTTTCAGCTAATTTGGATCGTTATTTTTTCCATACGCCACAAAATCTTAATTTACCCCAAAATACCAAAAATTAATCATGATATTAAAATATTCTTTAAAAAAATTATACCTGGTATCATTGGTGCTAATGTGATGCAAATGAATCTTTTAATTGATATTGCAATTGCTAGCCTATTTGCTGGAGGAATTTCTTACATCTACTATGCTGACAGAATTAATCAATTGCCATTAGCAATGATTGGAATTGCACTTTCAGTCACCTTATTACCCACCCTGTCACAAAAAATATACAAAAAAGAATTCGTTAAGGCTAATAACTTACATAATAAAATATTAGGAATTGGTCTAATGGCAGCAATACCTGCGTCAGCTGGTCTTTTTATACTAGCAGAAGAAATAATTAGAGCTTTATTTGAAAGAGGTAATTTTACTGATACTGAAACAATGAAGGTATCAAATGCTCTAATGATTTATGCTATTGCCTTACCATCCTTTATTGCCGTTAAAATTTTAGAGCCTGGTTTTTTTGCTCGGGGCAATACCAAAATACCAATGAAAATTGCTATTATTTGTTTATTTATAAATCTTGTTTTAAACCTAATATTAATTCAATATTTTGAATATTTAGGCATAGTAATTGCCTCCGCAATCGCTTCCTATAGTAATTTAATTTTGGTACTCAATCAACTTATTAAAAAGAAATACTTTTCTTTTGAAAAAGCATTATATAGGAATATAGCAGTGATTTTTTTTAGCTCAATTACAATGATAATTTTCCTATTATTTTTGCAAAATTTCTGGGCAAATTACAATATATGGCTTATATTGCAATTAATAATTACCATTTCCTGTGCTATAATATTGTATTTTACAACATATTATATATTGTCCAAAAAATAAATGCTAATTGTCATTTATTTACATCTTTCTTAATATTTTTGGCTAATTCAATTATGTCATCTGCTCTTAATATTTCTTGTTTATTATCTTTGTAAAAAATTTCCTTAGCCTTTTTGGCATATTTTTTAGCATCATCAACCTCCTCTTTTAGCAAATAATATTCTGCTAATGATAAATTATATCTTGCCATATCATCTATTTTTTCATAGGCTTGAGATAATATTTTATATATTTGTATATTGTCTTTTTCTTGTTTGATAACAGATTTAAGATTTTTTATGGCTATTTTTATTAAATCATTATCTTTTGAATCTAAATCTAAAATTGATTTAGCAAAAATAATCCTAGCCAGAAAATTATTTTCTTTAATATCTAAAGATTTTTTATAAAAAATAACTGCGTTTTTTAAATCGCCACTTTCGTATAAAAATTGAGCTTTGAGTTCTAATAGATAGGCATCCTTAGGATTTTTACTTAATAAATTATCAATAATATTAAAAGATTTTTTAATCTGACCAGATTTAAAAAGAGCAATAGATCTACGATAAAGATTATTAAAATCATTTTTTTTATCTGTTTCCTGTATTGTAATTTTAGCATCATCTAAAAAACCCTTTAATTTAGCTACCACTCTTCTCATTTTTAAATCCTGCTTTGTTAGTATTTTACTATAACTACTTTTGGAGAAATTTTTTAAATTGGCTTTAATAAAATTAATTCTTTTCTGACTAACTGGGTGAGTTAGAGCATATTCATCTAATATTTCTTCACCAATAGTTTGTGACTTAAAAAATTTAAGAATCTCTAATAAACCCATTGGGTTATAATTTATATTCTTTAAATATTCCAAAGCTAAAATATCAGCTACTTCTTCTTGTGACCTATTATATTTTAGAAATAATCTATGCGCTATCTGATTACCACCCATTAACATGGCATAACCAGCATCAGACCCAGAAGAAGCGGCCGAAATAATACCAGCTATATAAGTTAACATCATTACATTTTGTGCTTTTTTAATCTCTTCTTTTCCTCTAGCTAAATGACCAGCAGCAATATGTCCAATTTCATGAGCTAAAACACCCCTTAAGACATTAGGATCATTATATTTGGTAATTAACCCTGTATTTATAAAAATATTCTGTCCTTTTGATACAAAAGCATTAATTGCACGATCATTAACTATATAAATTTTTATAGCTTTTTCTTCCAAACCAGCCTCCTTTATAATTGGCCTAGTTAATTCCCATAAAAGCTCTTCAACTTCTCCATCACGAATAATAGAAACAGCATTAGATCTGCTAATTGGCAATAATATAAAAAATAATAATAAGGTTATTTTAAGATAATTCATTAATTGTTTCTAAAATTATTTTTTTTTCATCAAACTCAAATTTTTGATCAGCAATAATTTGATATTTTTCATGACCTTTACCAGCAATTAATAAAATATCATCTTGTTCTAAATTTTTGACAGCATATTCAATTGCTATTTTACGACCAGCAATTTCAATAGTTTTTTCTTGATCACAAGCAGATAAAATTTCTTTTCTAATTTGGGCAGCATCTTCACATCTGGGATTATCATCGGTAATAATAATTTTATCAGCAAATTGAGAGGAAATTTTTCCCATTAATGGTCTTTTGGTTTTATCACGATCACCACCAGCGCCAAATAAAATATGTAATTTATTATGTTGTATTTTTTTAGAATTTTTTAAAATATTCTCAATTGCATCGGGGCTATGAGCGTAATCAATAAATATTTTTGCACCATTTTCGTGTTCCGCAACTTTTTGCATTCTACCATCAACCGAAGTTAAATCAGGTAATTTTTGTAATAAAAATTTTATTTTTGTTTGATCCAAATTATAATAAGAAATTACACTAGATAGAGCGCAAATAATATTATAAATCTGAAAATTAGCAATTTCTTTGATTTGTGTCTGATAATTATGACCAGCAATTTCTAAATTTAAATCCCAACCCCAGTCATTAGATTTAGCATTTAATAATTTAATAAAATCTCCCTTTTTACCATAGGAATAGATTTTGTGATATTTATTTTGGCAAATTTCTTTAATTTTATTAAATTCAGCAATATCAGAATTTAAAATAGCAATAGATTTATCATCCATTAAATTATTAAAAAGCAACATTTTTGCTTTAAAATAATTTTCCATATTTTTATGCAAATCTAAATGATCCTGTGTAAAATTACTAAAAGCAGCAAGGGAAATTTTAATACCAGCTAATCTACCCTGCTCAATCCCAAGTGAACTAGCCTCTAAAATCACATTATCAATATCATTTTTAGCTAAAATATTAAGATTTTTATAAAATGTAACAATATCTGAGGTTGTAAGACTAGATTCCACAAAATTATCAATTTTAACATTAGAATTAATACCTAAAGTGCCAATAAAGGCAGATTTTAAATCCAAAAAATTCAATAATTGAAAAACAAAATGACAAATTGAACTTTTACCATTAGTGCCCGTTATGGCCATAATATTTTTTGGTAATTTAGGATATAATTCTTGTAAAGATTTAATTAATAAATCAAAAGCATCAGGCCTATTATAGATCTTAATACCACCTTTATCAGTGATAGACTCCTCATTTTCTTGACAAATCACAGCCACAGCACCATTAAAAATAGCCTGGTCGATAAAATCACGACCATGGTTTTTGACACCCTTTAGAGCAAAAAATAACCCCCTCTGACAGATTTTTCTGGAGTCAATTTCTATATTTGTTATATTGATATTTTCTGTTAGGTTAATTACCTTGTTAAGTAGCATATAAAAATTAGCAAAAAATTAAATTAATAAAATATTTAACATTCCAAGATTTTTACATAAAATTATAAAAAATAAATCAAATAATGAAAAAATACCTAGAATTAATAAGATTTTATCAACCAATTGGCTTTTTTTTACTATTCTTATCTAGCTCTTTTGGTATAGTTTTTGCACTTAGAAATCAGTATTTTGATCTTGAAATTTTTAAAATTACAATCTTATTTTTTATTGGCTCTTTTATTATGCGATCTGCCGGTTGTATTATTAATGATATTGCTGATCGTAATTTTGACAAAAAAGTTGTCAGAACCAAAAACCGCCCAATAACATCAGGTCAAATTTCTGTTAAACAAGCAATAATATTTTTAGGATTTTTATTATTAATTGGTCTAATAATTTTATTACAATTTAACAAATTAACCATTTTTTTAGGTTTTTTTGCTCTATTTTTTGTTATATTATATCCTTTTTGTAAAAGATTTACTTATTTTCCACAATTTATCTTAGGTATTACTTTTAATTTTTCGGTTTTAATGAGCTATAGTGCTATTACTAACCAAATTAATCTTTCTATTATTTTACTTTATTTAGCTGCGGTAATTTGGACTATAATCTATGATACCATCTATGCTTTTGCTGATATTGAAGATGATCAAAAAATTGGCATAAAATCCACCGCCATAAAATTCTTAAAACACCCTAAATTAATTTTAATAACATTAGGGGTGGATAAAATATTACTTTTAACAATGATAGCCATAATTAACAAATTTCATTATGTTAATTTTATCATAATTTTAATTTATTTATGTTTTTTTCTATTTCAGATTAAAAAATGGGATATTAATAACAAAAAACAGTCAATAAAAATTTTCAAAGAGAATATTTATAATGGTATATTAATAATATTAAT
>CERI01028435.1_pt1 | contig 16581 bp, 13 predicted proteins | sample 350261 | NCBI WGS metagenome assembly CERI01 (sample SAMEA2620979, study PRJEB7988) | marine metagenome | isolation source: saline water (ENVO:00002010), including
TTTTTTTTATATTCTAATGTATAAAATATGGGAATCTTACAATCAGTTGAATTCGTACCCGGCGTAAAGTGCTTTGAATCTGGAATGCACGACGCCCTCTTTCAGCACTCCGTTTTCGGTGCTATTGTTTTCTTAATTGTATCGAATACGGGAGTTTACAAGTTCGTCAAGGACGCACTTTTCAGTGTTACCGGATTCAAGGCCGATGGTAATACTCTACAATTCATCCATGCCGTTGTATTCGCGGTAATTATGTATTTCGGTTCTATGTATCTTTTCGCTCCCTTGATGACCGAGGGTATGGCAGGGGGTATGACAGAGGAAAAAGGCGATGATTCGCTAGATTCTACATACGACTCGAAACCGTGTGGAAGTGGTATGCGCATTGCCGCCGAATATCACGGTCATCCATTACGATACATACTGGATCTAATGGAGGGGTGGTCGGGTTTTTGCGTGAACAATCATGAAATGACCGTGGTTGATCAACGAAAAGGCGAAAAAGTAGGTATCACCATAGCCACTCTCGACGAGGAAGCAGTCGACGAAAATGGAGCACACATGTATTGCGACCCGGACAAAACTTTGGAAGACTGTACTCCGGCGACGGATGAAGTCGACGAAATAATAAACGAAAGTAAATTGTTAACCAGCTGCTGGGGGTGGTTCGGTGTGGATTGTGACCTGAAAAAAAATGATGTGTGTAAAAGCGCCATGGATTATTGTGGAGATGGTCTTGCCTGCTACGTCCCCGATACCCCGGGCGCAGCCGTAGGGACGTGTCAGTCCTGTGGCGACGCCTGGTGGTGCTGACGTGAGCGGTTACATCTTGTATCGCAACGATGGCAGTGCTGATGACGCGGTGTCGATTGAGGTTGCTGAGCAGGGTGCGACAACGACGACGTCTAACGACAGCTTTGAGGTGACTGGGCAGAGCTCCATGGCCGTAGGGTCTTGTGTGCCTGAGTAGTGAAGCAGGCTACATATCGGGTAGTTTCCCCCACGATTGAGGTTGCGTAAGAACTAACCCTCTTGTTAGTATAAATATTTGATAATCTTAATTAAGTTACGATAGAGATTACATAAATTACATAAAATTACATAAAACATTTAATTCGATTTTAATAATAATAAAATTTATAAATATTAAAATATTTATATTTATTATAGTATTAAATGGATAACATAATCATCTTGCTTCTAATTATTTTTGGTTTATTGTTACTAAATAAACCACAATTCATGAAAAAAATTCAGAATTTAGAGAATAAAGTTATCACTGAAGCAAGATATGTTGGCTCGAAAGTAAGATCAAAAGTAAATCAGAAAGTTAAACAGACACAAGATTATGTAGATAATTATGAACCCACTCAAGAAGACATCCAAGAACCCGATTATGTTGATAAAACAAAGACTATCTCTGATTTTCCCTACCCACAAATTAGCCGAGGAATAAAAAAATTAAGCGAAGGAAAATCACCCTTCCCTTTGAATAATGATAGTCGATTTCAGCCAAATGGAGAAAGAGATCTTAAATTTATTAGAAGAACAGATACACCATTTAACATGACAAAACAAAGGATGTATTTACCCGAATATTACAGGAAGGACAGATTATCTGGTAATCCTTCTGGAACAGAAGAACTAAGGAAATTCGAATTAGATAATGAAAAATCGGAACAATCATGGACAGATGAAAACGTATCTGAACATCCTAAATTCTACAATGCGGATATTAAAAATGAATTAACAAATATAGGTTCTTTCTTTGATAAAAACAACCAATATAACGGGAAAACTTCCCCAAATTCGGAAGCATTGACGACAGATAGATGTTATAAAGATAAGGATGGTAATAAATTTTGCGAAGATAATACTCGATTACAGCTAATACCCCCATCATTAATACAGGATCCTCAAAAATGTTATGCTCTTAACAGTTGGGGTATGTATAAAGATAAGCAATTATCTACTGATAACTCTGATAGAGTTATCAATGGAGGAGTATTCTTTGATGGTATAAATCCATCTAAGGAACATAACGAAACTTATTCAAGACCAATTAGTCAACAAGTTGGAGATTGTGCTTTTTAAGATATTTACATTTTTCATTCATATTCACATTGTATTTTTTACACCATTCATATGATAATTTTATCTGATTTTCACCAGGGTCACGTGTATAAGGTCCTTCTTTTATTAATTCAATCCCTTTTTTTATCTTTTTAATCTGATTTTCACAATATAGTTTATTTACATTAATAATTTCATCTAGTAAATTCTTAGATATAGGGATATCTAATACTTTACCAAATCCACGACATAATATATTTATTATTTCACTATTATATCCTTTATAATTTTTACATACGATGTATTTCTCTGAATTAGAGTTCCTACTCACACATGGTTTGTGTATATATACATTTTGATAAGAACTTATTAAGATTGATATTAATAGTATTGTTCCTTTATGAAATATATCAAATATCTTACATACAAAATTACCACCAGTCTTTTGTACATTTAGTGCGATAAATATTTCAGAATAAATTAATTTATAAGAATTAATTTCTTGTTTACTATAGTCAAATGAGTAATCAAATCCACCATCACCAGTAACTAAATCAACCGATTCTCTACCATATTTTTTTATCAACGATAATACATTTTTAAAATCATATAAATCACCATTATCATCGATTCCATTATAAAATGATATTTTATCATTATTCATTAATCTAGCATTCCATTTAGGAATACTTTTAATTTCACTTTGCAATGAATTACCATATATCTTAATTATTTTATCATATCTTAGTATATGAGTTATAGCTTGTATAAATCCACCAGGTGCTTCTGCTAAACACACTACTTTGTTATTAACATTCTTATTTACTATATTATATTCGTGATATATTTCAATCAATTTAAAATATGATCGACTTATAGGAGATATCTTACTTATATTATTTCTATAGTTTGTTGTGTAAATATATTCATAGTCGTGGATATGTTTTTTAGCGAATTCCCATTCTTTCGGAAATTCATCTATTAATGTCTTTGTATCGTTTAGTCTTTCACATAAATCTTTTTGTATTATGTTATCTTTCAAGTAAAGTAGATCATCATCTGTTTGTGAATTATTAAATAAAAATTTCATAATATCAATTCATAAAATCTTTTTAAATTAAGATAATATATGAAAGAATGTTGCAATCATGATAATAAAGATAAAATATGTTTTCGTAAAAAAAGATAAGAAAACCTTTAAATTACCGAGAAAATTCTCTAAAGAAAAGTGTAACGCAATAAATTAATCAAACATGTAGTATTTAATTTAAACTTTTTGGAATATGAACCAATTATTAAATCCACTTAATTCTCTTAAGAGAGCATTCTTTGGTTTCAGTAATTGAAATGATTCGGGGAAGAATCTCTTTAATGAAGTGTCTTTAGAATACAGTTTATCTAAATCATCGATTATCATCTCAAATCCACCAAATCCATCTGAATATGAATAATCTTTATTATCAAAGAATCCCTTAAATTCACTTTTGACTTCAGGTCTAACTAATTCTAAATCATATTCTTTCATTAATTCACTAAACATCTGAAAGTTTACTAGATATTCAGTGATAGTTTGACCAATACTACTCATGTAAACTTCAATCTCTTGACCAAACAGTTTACCAATATCATCTCTACTGTAACTAAAATCATCTATATCATACTTTTTATGAATACCAAAGACTCTATTACCAAATTCATCTATCATTTCAATGTTTTCGTTTTCAGATAATCTTTGAAATACCTTCATTCCATCATAGCATGTTCCGATGAAATGACCTCCTTTTTTAAGATTTTCTGAAATATTTTGCATATAAGTTCTTAGAGTCAATTCATCGCTGAAATAATAATGAATTGAGAATTGAGATGATATTACATCAAATCCTCTCTTACCAAGACTCTTGAATTTAGGTACGATTGGTCGCAATTCTTTAGGTAATGCTTTTTGTCTATCATATAGAATATCTAATAGTAATTTATTTCTTTCAACATGTTCACCAACGCCCCCCGAACCACCTTTAATAGATTTACCTGTATCATATTGAATAAACATGGCTTTAGGTTTATCTCCACCAGATAGATAATATTTCTTTGCGGCCACATTTACATCCGGTGAAATATCTAAACCCAAGAGGAAATTAACATTACCGGATCTTAAATATTTTCCTATATCACCCCCTCTTCCTATGCTCGTATCTAAAATTGAAATACTCTTATCGCTTAGACTTGTAACACTTCGGATAAGTTTATCTTTGATATAATTATGAAATTCTCTTAACGGTGTGTCTGCACCAGTCTCCCCCTCTCCAACATAATATGAATATTCTTCTACATTTTGTAATGGCAATAAATCTTTAGTAAATAGTTGTTTTCCTTTAATTAAGTCATCTGTAACAGGATATTGAATGGTCTTCCATACATTGTTCGCAGTATGACTATCATTTGGTCTTATTTTATCATCTCTTACTCTTAAGGGAATCCATTGATATCCAAATGGATTATTTGGTTCGTATCTCATCTCATAGATAAATCCATCTTGGACTTCACTTTTATCTTTTAAGCAAATACATTTATCTTTTGTTAAGGGAATATTACAAATATGAATACTATCTTTTTCTGTAGGCGGATTGAATAATGTTTCGTTTTGCTTTCGCTTATCATAACCAAGTATCTTCCATGTAAAATCAGTGCTTTCATCTCTACGAATATCATAACCAACATACATTTCTGCTTGGTAACATTTGATAGTCTTCCCCTTCTTTGTAAAAGAAGATATCTTAGTGTGTTTCTTACCTTTGACCTCTTCTTTCACGAGTCTTAATCTAAAATCAATTGTATTTTCTTCAGGTGGTTTCCATTTATAATTTTGAGACCATGTTCCACTTATATTATCTACTACAATAACTTCATTATCTGATTTCACCGGATAATACATCGGTAAGAAGATAAGACCATCAATACTATATTCATAATTATTATCATTATCTAAATCTAGGATTTTACGACTCATCTTTCCTATTTCTTTTAGATTCGTAAATTTGCTCTCATCCTTTTTGTCGCGCTTTAGTGCTTTTGGTCCCATATAGTAATTCTTATATCCGATACGAATTGTATCTTTTGAATCAATCACCGGTTCATCCTTTGACCATTTTGACGAATATATTCCTTGTCTCAAAGATAACAATTTAATGTTTTCAATTTTAACACTTTGTTTAAATTTATGAATGATACCTGACCGACTCGGCAAATCAGCCTTCTTTGGAGTCCATGGATATGTATACGGTTGGCTCGCATATTCCCCATTATCTTGATAATAGATATCAAACACCATAAACAAGTTTATATCTTTTCCATTTCGATCTTTTGTAATGTATTCTCCATCCAAAATAGCACTCCCAACATTCATAAATTTTAATCCGGTACATATTATTTCCTTCTTTTGTGTTATTAAATAACCTTCCTTATCCTTATCAATAAATAGTTGAGCTCTTATACCATCTGCTTTTTCGGTTACAACATATCCCGATAGTATACTGTGAGGATTATCGGGATCTATTTCCCCCAGGCTCATTGAAACCGGTTGAGGACCTACAAAGAATGTTTTTTCACCGGTTTGTTCTGTCATCGTCTTGTATTCATCGAGTAATTCATTACATTTTCTTTGAGAAACCATCAATTGAGTATTTGATATCGTAAATAAGATATCACTAACCACCGAATTGAATTTTAAGTTAACGGCGTCAATGAATCTATTATCCTTGCTTAAATTAATATGGGTCTTTGGCGCCCAAGAAGGTAGATTAACTTTCCCTGCTCCAGCAGATTCATAGCCAGAAGACGAAGTGTACCCGGAAGAATCATCGACTACATCTAAATCATCAGGATAATCACTCGGATAGTTACTTTGACCTTCTATACCCGAAATGTATTTACATGGAACATAAATCGTATCATTATAATCATCTTTTTCGAATTTATTTCTGAAAGTTTTATCATCGCTTACAATGTTAATTGAATCGTTTTTCGAAGCAGGTGGATAAATAGTATACTTAACATAATTTTCATTCTCAGGAGCACCTTCATAATCTGCTGTATAATTTTCTACTACTCCATCATACAGTAATTTCTTATCATTGTCTTTGATTAACCAAAATATCCAAGAATTGTCTGGATACCAATAATTCATGTAAATTAAATTCATAGGATCGCCTCTTAATGTCGCACCTTTCTCCCATAGTGTATCCATTGTAGGTCTATCATACTCCACAGATTCAATAACAGTTTCGGCTATCGGTTCTAAAGGATCGATGCTGTCATAATCACTCAAAAATCCATATCCAGCATCATCATCGTCGACGTAATACTGGGACCCCTCTGGAGAAAATGATACAGTAGGATCAACTTTTGTTATTAATGCTACCTGTGCCTCATAGTCTTCTTGAGACATACCTTCATCTTTCCATTCACTATAAACACGTTTTGAATATTCTACTACTGGATATTTTCCATGTAAAGGATTGTATCCCACATACTCAACTTCAACCTCATATATCTCTTTCCCAACCAAAACCTTTGAATCAACTAAGTTTTTTGATAAATTATATGTTCTACGTTTCGGATTATAAGTATTACTCTTAACTGCTGTTAAATCAATTCGAAAGAGATTGTCTTCAGTATAAAATGAAAATCGCTTCTTATACCGATAATATTTCAAACCATCCTTTAGATTGTCTTTGAATTTTATAACTTCATCATCATCATCTTCTAGATCTATCTCTTTCTTAAGATTGATTCTGAAATCATAATCTGTATTGACAACCTGCTTGAAAGTTAATGAGGGATTATTATCATCTTTATTCGATACCTTTTTCATGAATTTGACAGTCGGAATATCAACAATTGAATTTGTTTTGCAATAAGTTTTAATATTCTGAACACCATCAACCGTACAACGGATATTACTTAAACCAGATTTCTCTAATTTTACAAATTGTAATCTTATGTCTAATGAATTACTCTCATTGGCAAACTTGTAATTTTGTCTTAAGTGATTTAACAGTCTGATAAATTCACTCTTTTTTAAAATATTCCTAGGATTACTGCCATAAATCCATTCTAATTCATATTCCTTACTCACTAATGATTTTTTCATAAATTCTTTAATACTTTCATATGGTCCACCTTTACGATTAGTTTCAAAGATGTTCATGTTATATATTATATGTAAGTTATATTTTTTAAATAACTCATAAAAAATCAAATTTAATGTAAAATATAGAAAATCAATAATTAATTATTTAATTTTAACATATTTATTTCTTCGTATAAGACTGCCTTTGTCTTATTCTTACCTTTACTATCCTTTAATGAAATATTACATTCTAAAGCTATCTTTTTGAGATCATCAATTTTATATTTACCAATTGCTTCTAAATAATTCTTATAAACACTCTTCATGTCTCGTTTAATATCATCCTTTAATCTGGTCTTTTCAAATAATTCACTCAAATCTTTTATCACAAAATCTTTTTCATCTGTTATACGAATACCATTATTGTATTCTAAATATACCTTTGGATAAGACTTAATCGTTGTCTCATAAGCACACCCCCCATAAACTATCACAAAATGTTTCTTAAAATAGTCATTCAGATAATAGATACTGGAAATATTATTTTCTTTTCGCCACAATTGTAAAGCATGCTGAATCTTTTGTATGTTCATAATCTTAGGATTGAAACTATAATTAACATAACAAGTATCTCGCTTTTCTTCTATATTCGAACAAATTTCCATTACTTTACTATTTAAGTAAACCCCATTACTATCTAATGTTTCTGTCCCTGAATAAATCGGATCAAATTCACATAGTATACATTCAACAAAAGTCTTGTATTTCTTACTTGTATTTTGTTTAACATTACTCATAACATTTACAGCACATTCGCCCGTAATGTTATTATTTAATCCTTGAACATGAGGACATTCCTTAATATTTTCAGTGAAATTACAATCTTGGTTTAAATCTTTGAGTAGGTCGAAAATCATACTATAATTCTATTTAAATTATTATAAACTATAACTTTTAAATCAAATTTATTGAAAACTAAAACTAAGTATAGTTGATTCTAGTTTATCTATTTCATAATCTTTGTATATTACTTTTTCTTTTTTCTTCTTATATTGCGATATTTCCTTTTTTGGTATTATTATATTATCTATTTCGGTTGTATTATTATTGGTTGTTATAGTTTCTATAAAATTTAATAATTCAATAGCCAATTTATCAGTTAGTAAAGAAACATTAAAAAAAATACCATTCTTGTTTTCCGAGTAAGAGATATTATTTTCTTTAATAAATGTAAAGATTAAATTGCTTATAATATTATCATTTATTGATGCTAGTTTATTGTGAATTTCTTTTTTAACATTCATTTAATGTTAGTGATAATTTATTTACAATATTTTACCGACTACTTGAATTTGCTTTGCTCTATATTTAACTCGTTTGTCCAATACTTCTACTTTAATCTTCTGACCCTTACTATAATTATCTAAATCTTTATCTAAGTATATCTGAGGAACTATAATTAATACAGGCGATTCTTTAACTGAATTTAATTTTTGAGATTCTAATTTTAAATATGAAATTATTCCCATTTTAGTAATACTATCTACAATCGCTTCATAAATATCTCCTTTGCATGGTAAAATAGAATCCATCTTATAAGTGATATTATATTCAATATTGCTTATTCCGTTATGCGTTACAATTTTTCCTATAGATCTTTTTACGACTGTTATAGAATCTTCTAATACATAACCATATTTACCACATACATTTTCAAACTGTTTCTTTAGATTAAATTTAATTAAACCGTCTATATCTTTAGTACGATAGATATCTTTGGATGGAATATGAATTGTTGTAGTTTTTAACTCTTGTTTTGAAATATTACTCATTATATATCTAACTAATATCTTAATTATCTTTAATATCAAATTTTTTTATTTTTATATAATATAAATAATGCCTAGACCGTCGAAAATGTCTGAATCTGAAAAGAGAGAGAGAACTATCCTTGGAACAATACAACAACAGGAAGATGCTGAATCACTTGTTGATAGTATTGCGTTTGGGCCTATGAGTAAACTTGAAGAATGGAATGGTAAATTACAAACCATGAAAGAAGGGACTCCCGAATCTTGTGAAAAGTCTCGTAAACTATACAACGATATTGCTGATGGTATTACAGGTAAAAGGAGATGGGAAGAAGACGGTAAAAGAGTGAAATCAGCAAAAGCATTAATATTGAGCGATAAATTAGATTGGATACGTGAAAGATGTAAGAAGCCGGAAGGCGCGGCTTTGAAAAAGAAGAGTCGCCCTAAGAAATCTAAGCGTAAAGGAACTAAACATCATAAAAAGAGTAAAATGAGAGTGTCCAAGCACAACATGATGGGTGGTAAAAGAAGTAAAAAGGCTAAGAAGAGTAGGAGAGGCAAGAAGAGCAAGCGCAAGCAGAGTAGAAAAAAGAGATAAGTTTAATAATATTTCATAAAAATTAAATCATTTTGAATACACGAATCATCTAATCGCAAACATAATTCAATAAAAAAGACATAATCTTTTTTAGATTTGTTTTCTATAAAATTTGTATTATCATCATATATATCTAAGTAATCAGATAATTCATCTTTAATAAATTTCCGAGTTGATTCTCCTAGCCATGCTCCAGTTGCTTGATCTTGAATCACAACTCCTGGACCTGGTGGATATGCGTAATTTTTCCTTAGCTTATCGCCCCGTTTAATAACTTTTAATACGATACCATTGTTTTTAAATTTATATCTATCTACATATATAGTGAATCCCCAATTATCTTTGTGTTTGATTGTTTTCTTACTATCTTTTATCGTCTTTGAAATATCTATTTCATCTATCCTATTAAACACTTCTATTGAATGATTATCATATCTATAAAACACTGGTTTTCTATTTAAGTTATGATAAATAAAGAAACCGGCAAATTCATCTCTATGTTTACCTTCAAATGCGCGATAATATTTGAAACTTTCATCATAATAAATAAATAACTTTTGTACACATTTCACTAAAGATTCCATGAATTCTAATTCCGCATATGATTCACCTTCTTTAACATAAGAGCAAACACTATAACACAATATTAATTTATCATTAAACGATAATCTATCAAACAAATATTGATATACGATGTCATTTGTTACATGCAAATTCTTTAGAATATTTTCTTCGAAATCTTTAAATTTATAATTCGTCATAATATCATATACTCTTCTTATTTCTTCTTCTCTAAAAGACTGCTTTTCAACAATTATTTCAGAAATTCTTTTTTCTTTACTCTCAATTGTATAATTTACTAATTTTGAATTACCTCTATTTAGTCTGTAATAAGGTGGTAATAATTTATCACTATTAAAATATGGTTGGAAATTATAAAAACCATCATTTACACTCAAATATCCTTTATCACCATAACAATTATGTAATGTATATTTTTCAACCTGCATCTCTTTTAGAGCATGAAATAAAATATCATTATAAACTTCTTTGTATTCAGATAATGATTCCATTAATTCTTCTAATGTATAAGAAACCGATTTCAAAAACATATTATGAATACGTTTCTTATACACTTGTATTAGAGCTTGCGAATATTTTATCTGAAAGGTATCTTCATTATATTGATAAACTGTAGGTTTATCACCTTTCATATAATTGCACACTGGCGTGAAACTACAAACACGACTATATTTTTTATCACCACCCTTGTACATGAATGATTTAGGTCCATCTTTATAACGATATGCCGGTTGTACTTTAAATTTACCTATATCTTTTTCCGTTAATATATTTGAATTCTTAAAGAAATATTTATCAATCGCAACTGTTTTTAATATATTTTCTATTTCTCCGATCTGTTTTGCTTTGTATTCGGAATATCTATATAGATACATGTCGACACTTTCGTTTGTGTCTATCTGCGAAGAATGTAAATAAACAGTTACATTTCTTTCCTTTTCATCTAATTCTTTATGTGAACAGTTACGAATACCTCTGCCAATCACCTGTTCTATCTTATTAATATTGTGCCAAGGTTCTAATATATGAATAGTTCGTATATTTTTAAAATCCAATCCCTCACTCGCAACAGTAGATCCAATTACAACCTTTATTTGACTACCATTGGAATTCTCCGGAGAAGCAACTACTCTTAACTCTTCTTCTAGTTTACCGACTAAATTCTCACCAGAACCAGCAATTACCATGTATTTACTCTGCTTAAAATCTTTCTTATCACTGTATTCACTTAAATATTTCCCTTCATATGAAATCTGTTCGCTTTTAGATTTTAACACTTTTTTACCATCATATTTTCCATAACCATTCTGCTCTAAAGCCAAAACTAATGGTATAACACCCGATTTTATCCAATTACTATAAATAAAAACAATACCATCAGATTTTTCTATGATATCTAAAATAGAAGCAATTTTTGATGAATAGTTTCCAATCAATTCTTTCTTAAAAAATTCACCATACTTCTCAATGGTCGCGTTTTTATATGAATATTCCGTGATAGAAGGTTTAATCTTTTTATTCATACAATTCATTAATCCTTCTTCTCCATATAAGTCTTTAGGATCATCTGTGTCTCCCGGATAAACTATATTTGACAATTGTAGCAATAATCCTTCATCTTCAATTCTTAATTTTTTTAAACCTCTGTATTTCATCATTTCACTCATGTAAATCTCTTTTTGATGATTCACTAATGGCGAACAAAACAACTCTAAAAATGATAGACGTTTATCATCTAAGATATCATTTCCGAAAACATCGACTGGTATTCCAGGTGATTTCATTAATCTTTCTTTATCGTGATTTGGATATAATCTTATAGGAAACGATACAGGATTTTCACCCCTTAAATATGAAATATATCCCTTACATTTATCTTTTAAATATTCTATATTGTTCATGTTCCCATCGGCATCAAACATATCCTTTTCTGAAATCAAAGTTCGATTATCGTTTAATAATAACATATTTAAGATCCAAACTATTTCAGATGAAATATTATACATTGGATTTGCTGTCAATAATATCAAACGCAAGTTTTTACTATGTTTAATTACCAATTCTATATATTTAATTGTATCTCTTGATTTAATATCTCCTTCTTCGGTTCTAATATTATGAACCTCATCGATAATTAATACTCTATTTGAGAATGTGGATTCAATTGTTTCAATCATTTTTAAATGTTTGCCTTGAGGATCTTGAATAGTGTTTGTCTTTTGTAAAATCAATTTCTTTACCCTATTCGCAAAAGCAGCATATCCATGCAATTCATAATATCTCTTTATTTTCTTTTTGGCCGTCTTATCATTGAATGTTTTTTTATCTTCGCTATTTGTGTCATAGTAGTATTCATCACCAGTACATTGATTGTCTCCTTTTCTTGGATCAAAAATAGTCTTTCTCCAACCGATTTGAATATTTTGAGATGCTAAAATTATTATTCTGTTTTCTAAATCACCATAAACATCCTTAAAATTTTCAGCGATTGAAATACCACTACAAGATTTACCAACGCCGACACCATGAAATATTAAAATACCTCTATACTGAGTATTTGGTGATAATAAATTTTTTAAAAATAACTGATGGGGAGCCAATTCAAAAAATTTACTATCACACTTATCGCTTATTGTCCCAACTTCCGAGGGTATAATATGTCTTCTTAATTCTTCTTTTGCCAATAGTTTATCCGAAATATCTTCCTCGAGTAAATCGGGATAATATTGAAAATCCTCTTTATAACCATCTATTTCCTTGTTTAAATCCGAATTTGTATCCTTGCTGTCTTTATCTGATTGCGTTTCAATACATCTCTTTATCGCTTCTAAATGACAATATTTCATAAAATTAGTTTTTATTTTCATCATTTTATCACGCTTAAATAAAATATTCTTATCATCGTAATCTATATTCGGTTTCAATTCATTTATTTCATCATAATCGTCATAATAATCATAGTAATCATCATATCCTTTCTCCTGATAATAATTTATACACTCTTGTATCCTATCTTTGGTATTTAATTCTGGTATACTATAATAATAATCAATCATACTATATAATTACTATTATATTATTAAACTAAAATATATTTTTCACTTAAACTATCTATGAAATCAAAAATATCATTGATAATCTTAAATCTCGTGTGATGATAATCTCTTATCATTTCCAATGATTCACTTTTAGTTACCCATTTAATATCTTTTAACTCTGTTACTTGATCCTTATTTGATTCGTCGATAAATACTTCTTTTTCTAAATTCGTAAGACAACCAACATAGTAAAGATATTTATATCTAACACGATTTTCCCCTACAAATTCTTCGGTGAATGGTTCTAAATTCATTATTAGCTTATAATCATCTTCATTATAGTTTGTTTCTTCATGGAATTCTCTCTTTGCACATTCTAAATTACTCTCGCCTTTATTTCTTCTTCCCTTTGGAAATTCCCACTCTGTCATAAGGTAATTTATCTTGGAATTATCAATAAAATACTGTAAATTTATAAAAATATCTCGCTTTTTAAAGTGAAATCCTGTGCTTAACCTCATAAATTTATCATGTCCCTTATGATAATCACTATTCTTTTGTATTGTATCAATATCTATCATCCATAATGTAGACCATAATTCATCAAAACTACTATTAATAATACTTCTCTTTTCATCTATAGTAAATTTATCTACTAGTATCTGTATATAATCAATATTAAACACATCATATTTACCTCTTATAAATTCAATAAAACATAATGAATCCTTTCTCTGAATCATCAAAACCATTGGTTCATCTTTGTCTTTTCTAAATAGTAAATTCCCACAACTTAATACTGGATTCCTACAATCTCTCTGAATATGTCCCTTTAAACCACAATTATTACAATAAATATCTGATTTGTTCTCCATCACGAGTTCCTTAAATAAATATACTAGTTTTCTTTTTAAATTAAAAATATATTTATGATATTATAATGAAAAACTCAATTAAACCAAAGATCTGGGGACCTCATGGTTGGAAGTTTTTACACTATGTTTCTTTAGGTTATCCTGATAATCCTACCGAAGAAGATAAACAAAATTACAAAAATTTTTTTACATCACTGAGATATGTTTTACCATGTGAAAAATGTGCTCTGAATTATAAACACAATTTAGCAAAATTTCCTATTGATAATCACTTACATAATAGAGACACACTCGTTAAATGGGCTATCGATGTTCATAATGAAGTGAATGAAGAATTAGATAAACCTACATTGCAATACGATGAAGCTATCGAACTGTATTCTAAAGAAGAACCCAAAGTATTAGATTACTGTTTTAAATTTTTAGTATTAATCGCTATATTGGTATTCTTGTTTTTAATATTAAAAAATAAATCTTTTAAAATTTAAATATTATTATTATTTATAAATAATGTCTTTTGAAGTTGGTGATGAGTTTAGAGTGTATCAATTACGATAAAAAACCTTTCTCTATGTTGAGACCTGGTTCTATGATCGAAATCCGCAGTGTTGTTCCAGCCAAATATAAAATAGTTGTTGATCGAGAATATGATTGTCCTTTAATGAGTGAAGATGTTGTTCAGAGCATGATTAGCCGAGGTGGTGGGGAAAAACGCAGATCTAAGAAGAAGTCTAAACGATCTAAGAAGACTAAACGATATAAGCGGTCTAAGAAGTCCAAGAAGAGATAAATTTATTTCTTATCATACCATACAGAAGCACTAGTGTCTTCAAATAATGGGTTTTTACCTTGAACTATTCTTCCATCTTTAGTATGTATTTTAACTATATCTAAATATTCTTTAACTTTGTTTTTTCTAAGGACTCTTTGTAACATAAAGTGACCAGTTGTTTGAAAGACAAATCTACCTTTCCATGTTTTATAAATCTTTTGTTTGCGTTTCTCATAATAACTTTCTTCGCAATGTTTTAGTATATCATCATAAAGCGGATTATCTTTTTGTGTTCCTAGGAGAGCATTATACGGCAAGTGACTATCACTCCATCTCACAAAAAAATATGGTAACTTAAATAGATGCTTAATACTTTTATTCATTATACAAATATCTAAATCAACATAAATACCCCCAAATCGGTACAAGATAAGATATCTTGCAAAATCTATCCGCATGATATCTTGATCAAAATCATAATAAACGCGTTTGTATTTTTGATTTCGTGGTTCATTTAGCAAATCTTCCACCATTTTACGATCCCATAATTTATACTGAATACCTTGTTTTTTACATTTTTCTTCATTATTCTTGTGACACTTATAGAAACGCGGTATTTCATGAATCTCGCCCTTCCCAATGTTAAAAAAAATCTGATGGAGCACCATCTTTTGATCTTTATATTTCTGATTTTTTTTTGATTTGTTGGATTTGTTGGGTCTAATGGATCTTCTATTCTTTCTGGGTGTATCTGATCTTCTATTCTTTCTAGGTGTGTATGGCTTTCTGTTTTTCCTTCGTTTTGTTCTAAGTGGCATATCTATAATAAGTGTTTAGATTTTATTTGAGAATTACCAAGGTTTAAAGCAGTCCCGGATCAAGTCGTTGAGGGCGCCATGGTTATCCCCGATATATTCGTCATAAGGGACAATAATAGTTTGCTTGTCGCTCGTACTCTCAAATTCGTCACGCAGGCATTGGTATTTCGGAAGATTCAACAACTCGTTCCATTTATCTTTACCACCTTCATTTACCCAACACGATATGAGACAATGTCCGTCCGGTACTTTGGCCTTTTTCGCTTTGATGTTATCGGGATTTGAGACAGAAAATTTCGCTATCCTTTTATCCCGCCCCACCTTCTTCATGTATTTAGGATCAGGGTCAAAATATAATCCCCAACTCCCTTCGCTTTTAGAGACAAGAACACACTTTACACCTACAAAGATGTGTTCTATTTCGCCCTTGAAACGCCCGACTGAAGCAGGTGCCCTCCCTGTTCCATAATCATCCACGGATTCATCTGGTCTAGCCGTGTTTTCGCGGGGTTCGGCGACGTTTGACACCCATGGAATAGGTTTTCCGCGATTTTTCTCGCATTTGGAACCAAGTTCCATATGGGATCCATCATATGATGTGCCCCAGATAGTTGGCCTGGGTTCATCGTAATATCCACATATCCGACGCGACTTGTGGTGGGTCCCGCATATACCATCAGTTTTTGCCGGATTCTGGCACTGTGGACCTGTGCCCGCCGGGTCTCCCCATACCCTACACCTACACCTGGGGCGTCCGTCCTCCATGATCGCCTGAAATGGAGCAAAGGTGTTGGCGGAAGACATGTTGCCGAGACGGAAGTGAGGACGACTTTGTAGCGCGATTGACTCTGTAGAGATTGAAGCGGTGCTGATTAGATTATCA